>ENA-OQDC01000634-OQDC01000634.1-human-gut-metagenome-genome-assembly--contig:-NODE-634-length-23218-cov-6.679182_pt1 | contig 23218 bp, 26 predicted proteins | sample MGYA00242770_ERZ504601 | MGnify/ENA primary metagenome ERZ504601 (study PRJEB26092, sample SAMD00036305) | human gut metagenome | host: Homo sapiens | study: EMG produced TPA metagenomics assembly of...
AGAAGTCTTTGCTGTATTTATCAGTCAGCTAACGTGCGTAATATGCATTTAATTCCAAATACATCTTTTTACATTCTTTTATAATATTCTAACTAACTTAAAATACACCTAATACGTATTATACACTTTTTGAATTAATAATAAATTTTGTAACGTTACTATTTGTGCACACTTATAAATCAGTTTAGACTTTAACTAGCAATGCCTTACTATCTATAAAATCTAGTTTTTCTTTACAAACTTGCTTTCTTCAACAGCACGAGATATCTAAGTGCAACTTTCATTAAAGCCTTTTTGCAAATCCGCTATAACCCTCACTCCTTTCGAATGCATTCTATATAAATAATTTTTAGTTCCTCTGTACAATAATTTCTATTGCTCATTCTCCATAAACTATTTTTATATCATTACATTCAATTGTTTTAAGCACTATAGCTTTTCTTTCTGTCTTTATTATAGCACAGTCAATATTTTATTGCAATAATCAGATTATTTTTTTTATATATTTTTTTCTGTAAAAATAACATTTTAATAAAAATATAAGTGCCTACTAAAAAATCTCATAGTAGACACTTATGAATTATCCTTTGCTTATTAACGTTGAAAAAAGTTATATAATTCTCTAACCATAATAAGTGAAGATGTAGCACCTGGGTCTTGATGACCAATACTTCTAATACCTAAATAGCTTGCACGACCTTTGCTTGCAGAAATAGTGCGTGTATAATCTGCACCTTCTTTTGCAGCTCTTGATGCTTCACCTAAACATTGGAATAATGTTAAATCTTTTTCTTTACCTTTTACAAAAGCTGTATGTACAGGAATTAAAACATCTAACATTGTTTTTTCACCTGGTTCTACATCGACCACGTTTTTTAAATAGCTTCGATAGTCTTCACCTAAAACTTTAATTACAGAATCAACTGTAAAAGTATGTATTTTCATCACAAGCTTTAAGCTGCACGGTTGAAAGCTGCTGCATATAATGGACCAGCTGCACCGCCTACATTTTCAGAAAAAGCTGTACCTATAGCTTTGAAAACTTTTGCTGGATTTCCATCATCATTCATATTGTCAATTTCTTCTAAAGCAGCTTCAAAACCAATAGCCATATTATTGCCATGGTCGCCATCACCAATAGCTTTATCTAACATATTTAAATAATCTTTTGGGCTATTATAGCTTTTGCTATATGTTCAACTGCATATCTTTAATTCATTGTCATATACGATATTTCCTCCCAAAATTTTAATGAAAATTATAATATTATTTAATTAAATAACTTATAAATAGCCTAAATATACAGATTAATTTTAACATATAATACTGCTTACTGTGTATATGTATATCTCAAAAAAATGATATCTATCAATATACCACATTTTATCTAATTATACAATACAAACTGTACAAAATCACCTTTGTTGTATTTCTTTTGCTAAAATAATATAATAGTATATTATATTATTCTATTTTTTACAATATTTTAATATAACATTTTTTATAATCTATTTAAATAAAAGAGGTATCTATATGTTAAAGCCAAATGTTGGTCATATAAATTATTTAAATTGTCTTCCTTTAACTTATACATTCACTAAAAATCCTAGTGATAAATTCAATTTATTTAAAGATGTTCCTGCTAATTTAAATCAAGCAATCACGCAAGATAAATTGGATATCAGTCCTGTTTCATCTATCATTTATGCTCGCAATTTTGATAAATTAATGATTTTACCCGATATTAGCATTATGGCTGATGGCCCTGTACAAAGTATAATTTTAGTCAGCAAAAAACCTATTCATGAAATTACCACAGATAAGATTTTACTCACATCTCAATCGGCTACTTCACATTGTCTTTTGAAAATAATCATGAATAAACGTTATCACGCTACACCAGATTATTCTATTGCCAAAGTTTCACCTCAAAATCCTTTTTCTGATGAAAACGCTACCGCTTCTCTATTCATTGGTGATGATGCTCTCTTTTTAAAATATCATCAAGATAAGAATTTATATTATTACGATATCGGTCAGCAATGGAAAGAATTCACTAATCTTTGCATGGTATATGCAGTATGGGTAGTGCGCAAGGATTTTGCACAAGAAAATCCTCAAAAAACCTCTATTATTCAGCAATATATAAAAAATGGTTTTGCCAATGGTTTTGCCAACCTTCATCAGGCTATAAAAGAAATCGCTACAGATAAGCCATTTTCTTTCAGGCAATTAGATGAATATCTTCATATAATTCAATGGAAATTACAAAAAGAACAACTTAAAGCTTTATCTTTATTTTATCAATATGCTTTTGAATTAAATCTAATTGATGCACTTCCACAATTAAATATATTTAATCCAAATACTAAAAATTAAATACGTAAAAACAAAAATGGTGTTGATAAAATATCAACACCATTTTTATATTAATTTTGGTCGGGGAACTTATTTAAGAATACCTAGACCGTAACCAATAATACCTACAGCGAATAAGCCAAAGATAATCCAAATTGCATTGACTTTTTTCTTCATGAGTTTCATGCATAAGAATGTAAGTAAAAGTGGTACGAGACCTGGCATTAATTGGTCTAAGATAGATTGAACAGTAGTTGTAACTACACTACCATCTTGCATAGTTACTTCAGAAATAACTACTGGAATATTAACGGTTGTCCATTTATTTACCAGTGCCCCCATAACGAATAACCCTAAGATAGAAGCACCTTCTGTAATTTTTTGAAGAGTATTACCAGCTACGTCCTGAATAATATCTGTACCTTTAGTGTAGCCATATTTAATACCATACCAACGAATAAGTAAACGTACTACATTGAATAATACAAAGAATAAAATAGGACCAAGTAAGCTACCGCCCATAGCTAAAGAAGCACCAAGAGCTGCGCAGATAGGACGAAGAGTACCCCAGAAGATTGGGTCACCAACACCTGCAAGAGGTCCCATCATACCAACTTTAATACCGTTGATAACACCATCTTGAATGTCTTTACCATTAGCTTTTTGTTCTTCCATAGCTGCTACTACACCAATGATTGGAGCTGTAACGAATGGCTGTGTATTATAAAATTCTAGATGTCTTTTAATAGCTTGTTTTCTTTCTTCGCCTTCATATAATTTTTTAATAATAGGAACCATACCAAAGCAGAAACCAAGTGCCTGCATACGTTCCATATTCCATGAACCTTGAAGGAAATTTGAACGAATAAAGGTCCAGAATAAATCATTTGAACTTAATTTTTTCATAATCTTCAACCTCCTCTTAGTCTAATTCATCATCAAGATCATCATCTACATCACTTTTTGCACTGCCAGCGCTTGCTGCTACTGGAGCTGCCACTTGATGATATTTAGGGCTAAGCTGAATGTAAACAATTGCACAAACAAGACCAATTACACCAAATGCAACTAAATTGAATTCAGTAAATGCTGCTGTAACAAAGCCGAGGAAGAAGAATGGCATTAAGTAACCAGCATTCATCATGTTAATAACCATTGCATAACCAACTACAACGATGAAGCCACCAGCAACTTGAAGACCACCTGTGATTACTGGAGGAATTGCATTTAATAAACCTTGAACAGCATCTGTACCAATGTACATAGCTACAAGTAAAGATGGAACAGCTACACGTAAAGCTTGAAGTAATAATGCACCTAAATGGCAGATATCAATACCTCTTAAATTACCTTCTTGAGCAAAACCATCTGCTTTATGTTGGAAAAATACTGTTATTGTACGGCAGATAATAGTTAATACCTGACCTGCTGCTGCAAGTGGCATAGCAATCGCAATACCTGCACCGATACTTTGATGACCAGCAATTACAAGAATTGTAGAAATAACAGAAGCAAGTGCTGCGTCAGGTGCCATAGCTGCACCGATATTCATCCAACCAAGTGCAATCATTTCCAAAGTACCACCGATTATAATGCCTGTTGTCATATCACCTAAAATTGCACCAACTAATGTACATGCTATCAATGGACGATGTGTCTGAAATTCATCAAGAACACTGCCCATACCAGCTATTGCTGAAACGATAAAAATAGCTATAAGTTGTACTCCACTGAGTTCCATAAAAAAACCTCCATTCATAAGAGCAGATTAACAGCCATTGAAATTAATAGCTGTTAATCTTTTCATTTAATTATTTAATAATTTCCATTAAATTAACGCGTTTATCTGTATCTACTTTTCTAAATTCGATTTCAATACCTTTTTCACTTAATTTTTTGAAGGATTCTACATCTTTATCATCTACAGAAACAGCATTTGTAATTTGGCGTTTACCTTCTTTAAAGCTCATACCACCAACGTTTACAGATTTAATATCTACGCCACCTTCAACCATACGTAATACACTTGTAGGATTTGTGAAGAGCAATAAGCATTTATCATTTTCATATTTAGGGTTGTTGTATACGCGGATAGCTTTATCTACGCTAACAACACTGGATTTGATACCTGGAGGAGCTACTTGTTTTAAAAGTGTAGCACGAATAGTATCTGCTGCTACATCATCATCACATACAATAATACGTTCGCAACCAGTAACTTTTGCCCATACAGTTGCTACTTGTCCATGGATTAAACGGTCATCAATTCTAGCTAATACAATTTTCATTATAAATCGTCTCCTTCGTCATCTATTTCGCTTTCAACTTGGCTTTTATGGAATTTTTGAGCTCCAGCTACACTAGCTTCTACAGCTTTTTCCATTGCATCTTGAATATTTGCATTTTCGCCATTGCATAAACGATAATTTATTACTTCTACAAGCATTGGCAAACTAACGCCTGTTACAATACCACATTTATCATTTTCCATAGCAACACGGCATGCAGCATTATAAGGGCTACCACCAAATAAATCATTTAAAATAATTACACCATTAGTAGTGTCCATTTCTTCCATGGCTTTATTATATTTAGCCATTAAATCTTCTGGACCTTCCCCTGGTACTAATGTTACTGTTGTTAAATTATCTGGCTGACCACAAATCATAGCACAAGTATTTACTAATTCTTCTGCTAAATGGCCATGTGTACCAACAATAATACCTAACATTTTAATTTCCCCTTTCAAAATTCTTCTTGTTATATATTATATGCAAATGACGTGCCAACTTTTAGTGTCAAAATTTTTACTGTAACTATAAGGACTTTTTAAATGGTAATTATGCGTATTGTCTAAAAATTGACACTCTTCTTCCATTTACTAAACTGTGTCAATTAAAAATTGACACTAAAACAAAAAGTCTGTGTCATTTTTAATTTGACACAGACTTTTTTAGACACACTTTTTTTAAATTCATGCTTACAATATAATACATTTCATCTTTTGTTAATTTTATTTGTAATGTTTCCTCAAATATTTTTGCAGCTTCTTCTACAACTTTTAATTTTTCTTATCTATATTTCTATATTTTTTCATTAAATTTAAGCCCATTATTGATTACCATTCGCTCTAATGCACAGCCTATATGAATTATCAAGCGCAATTTCTGAGGATTGTCCCATGTTAATTTTAATTTTTCTTCTAAAATATTGATAAATTTAAGTAAAATATCATTATTTATAGGATTAATATAACAACATTCCTGCAATCCATCTTCACAAAAACGTTTCAAAACAATATTTGTTTCGATCTTTTTTTTACAATATCTTTTGCTCCCACAATTTCACGCAAAATAATATCGCCTTGACCGCTGATGATTTGCTCAATTGGTATAAATGGAGCATCTATATGTGGATTTTTATACCTACAACAGCAATAATCTGATATTTATGCCCTATTTCCGTTAAGCGTTTATGCATATCCACAATGCCTATAGGAATTACTTTTATATGGTTCATTGAAGCATCAATCAAGATATCAATCACTAAATTTTGTAATTTTTCCGCTGTTCCCTTACCTGTACTACAAATTGTTACTACAGCTTTTTGTCTATCATTTGTGTCATCAATTGATAGTGTGTTATGTTCATAACCATTAAAATTCTTCAAGGAATCATATATAGCACTTAAACTAATACCTGCAATATCTGCTTTTCTCATCGCTTCTAATACAAATGGCGTCGTAACCATGCCTAAAGTCCTAACTGGCACACCTAATCTTTCTTCTAATATAGGGCCAAAGCTACATAAAGAACCCATGTCTGCCAGCAATAGTACGCCTTCTTGGCAATTAATATTTTGTAATTGCTCAACAATCTGATTTAACATATCCTCAGGTCGACACTCTAAAGGCATATCAAAGGCTAGTAGAGGAGCTTTATTGGCACTAAACAATTTTCGTGCTACATTCACCATGGAACTTGCTGTATATTCACCATGCATAGCTACTGCTATTACTATCTTTTGTGATTTATCTTCTTGTTTTAAAGATTGCAATAACATAGCAAAATATTCTGTTTCCGATTTTGACACAGATATTTTATATTTTTCTTCAATCATCAATTTTATTTTTGTCGCTAATTTAAATTCTATAGAATTTGTGTCAATTGTACCTTCCAAAGCATTATGCAAACCCTGCTTTCCTTTTATGCGATTGAATAATGAACTTAAATGCAAACCAAACGCATATAAAAAACGCTCTCTTGATACTAATTTTATATAACGCTCCACTAAAGATACTACTTGCTGTGCAAATTCCACCATATCTGCATCAATGATTTTCAATAATCTATCATAAACAGATAAAGAAATATCATCTTTTTGATTATAAAAAGTTTTTACATACGTATTTACGTCCGCTACTACAATTTGTTGAATTAATTCTTCCGCTATGCCTTCTCGCTTAAGCATATTAACCTTATTTTCTACCATTTGATATAAATTAAATGGCTCGTCTTCGCTTTCACGAGGCAATTTACTTTTGCTAGATGGTGTTACATACAATCCTTTTTCAATATAACGACTAATCAAAGCTATATCTTCACGCGTTTGACTCATCGGCAAAATTCCTGACTTTATATTTGCAGGCAACATTTGATAAGTTATCTCAATATGACCATCTGTCTTTATACCGTTTAAAAATGCTTGTGCACATAAAAGACGAATATTAGATTTTAATTGACCAACATTACCATTACCAATACTGCCAATAATAGCTTTTATCGCATCTGAAGAAACTTTTACTGGTCTTTTTATACTGCGTGATTCTTCTGTAAATAACACTGTCATTATTTCCAATTTTTCTTTTAACGAACGCTCTGCTAATGGTGGTATAGATATTATATTAGGAATACGTCTTTTAAAAGTCTTAGTCAATACTGAATCAGGATTTTCTGTAGTCGCTCCAATGATTAACACACTAGCTGTTCTTTCTCTTTTCGTTTCACCTAAACGATTGAAAGTCCCTGTATCCATAAAATAAAAAATCATTTCTTGCCCTTCTGGTGGCAATCTATGAATTTCATCTAAAAATAAAATACCTTCATTTGCTGATTCAATTAAACCTGGTACAGACTTATCTGCTCCAGTGAAAGCACCTTTAATATGCCCGAAAATATGTGAAATCAACAATTGAGGATTATTATAATAATCTGCACAGTTAAAAGTTACAAAAGGTGCATTCGTAGCAAAACGACCAACTTCTTTACCATATTCAAACATCATATGTGCTAAGAGCGTTTTACCAACACCAGTTTGACCTACAATCAGTGTATGTAATCCATTTGGAGGATAAATCACTGCTGCTTTTGCTTGTTCTACTTGTGTTTTTAAACTATCTTCTTGCACCAATTAAATCATTAAATGCAGATTTATCTTATTATTTATTTTATTAACAGTTTTTATTTCTATCTTATCGTTGATATTTTCATCATTTATTTTATATAAAACAGGTCTACCTGAAATCTTCATTATTTTACCCATTCTATATAATTTATTTAACTCTCTACTGACATTACTGCGTAAAATTCCTAAATTATCTGCAATGGCAGTAGCTGTAAGAGCCTTCTCACCATCTTGACTCTTTGCTACCTCTTGTAAATATTCAAAAACCCTTTCAATACGTTTCATTGTCAATTACCTTTCTATTTCAAAAACTCATTTCCACACCTAGATTTCTTCAACAATGAAATCATCTCTTTTTACCAATTTTTAGAAAAAACAGCAGGAAAAAACCTGCTGTTTTCTTTATTTTACTATATGTTTACCACCATAATATCGAGATGCCCAATACGTATTATCTAAATTATCTACACGAATACCTCTACTTGTTGATGCATGTATAAAATTTCCGTTACCTAAGTAAATACCACAATGAGAGGCTCCTGGTTCATACGTAGTAAAAAATACTAAATCTCCAGCTTCTAAATCATCTGGTTCGACAAGTTTCCCTAATTTATATTGTTCATCTGCCGTGCGAGGTATGCGAATTCCATGTTTAGCAAAAACATATTCCAAATAACCAGAGCAATCAAAACCTGCTGGTGTATCTCCGCCAAACACATACGGCACGCCAATATAATCCTTCGCTGTAGCTATAATACCTGGGACTTCTTTTTTAGATAAAAATTGTCTGCCATATGGCACTGAAGATAAATTATCTAAAATAATTTTTTCGTTAATAGATGACTGCGAATTGACTATAACATTTTGTTTTCCGCCTTTAATAGCCCACCATGTCTCACGATTTACAATGCCTGTAACTTTTATTTTATGATCTTTTTGAAAAGCTTTTACTGCTTCTTGCGTCTCTTTATCATAATTACCGCTAACTTTACTTAAATCATAATTCATACGAATGAGGTTTTGCTGTAAAACTATTACATCATGTCCATGAGAATTTAATTTTAGTATTGGTGCTGCCTGTGCATTAGCATTTATAAAACAACAAATAATTGCCAAAATCAATACTTTATAACTTAATATACAATATCGTTTTGCCATCTCCACTTATTCCCACCGTCCCTTCACTTTTATTTATACAATAATTGATATTAAATAGCTTCATGCATATTCTGTAAGTTAACTTTTAAAGTTTCGTTCACATCAAAAGCTTTTAAAGCTTTTATTTGTTCTTCTACATTATTAGTATAAAGAATTTCTATATTATTTTTTAATAAGCGTTTTACTTGTGCCATAACTAAAGAGCTTGATTTATTATTAGATAAAATAATATAGTTTTTAGCAATATCGCCATGAATTAAATTAATTAAATCGCCAACAGCAGGGCCACTTACTTTATCTTGAGTGATTACTGCAATTGCACCTAATTGTTCTAAACTTTGAGCTGTTTTTTCATCATCAGCTACTGCTAAAATAGCGATATCCATAATAGTTTTATCTACATTTTTCAAATCATGTGGCATAGCCAAATTTTGAATTTTAATGTCTTCGATTTGACCCCAATCTACAGCCTGACCAACTACTAAACCTGGGCAATCTGTGTGTAAATACACAGTTATTCTATCATCTAATGATTTTACTACTATTACTTTACCTAATGGATTTAACATTTTTTCTAAATCACTGATACTAGCACGACATTTTACTAAACTAAATGATACTGCATATGTATAAACAATATCGAATTTAGGATTTGGCACATCATGAGATTTTTTAAATCCAGAAGAAAATAATAATACTGGTGATACATAATTTCCATCTAAACCAGCTCTACAACCTTGTAAAAATACCATTAGAGCTTTTGCCCCTGCATCTACAAAGCCATTTTTATTTTCAGCTTGACTTAATGCAATGCCACCTGCTTTGATAGCTTCTGTTAAAATTTCAGCAATTGGTAAATTTGCACGAACAGCATTATAAGCACCTTTTGCCACTGCTTTTGCTGTAATAATCAAAGGACGTTCTACTTCATCATTTACTGCACGTTGAGCATATAAAATACCATATTGGAAAGATTTTCCAAAAACAGAAGATGATGCATCATATTTTCCTGCTAAACCTTTAGCAATACCACGTAAAATTTGTGAAATCAATACACCTGCATTGCCATGAGCACCTAAAACTGCCGCACTACCTACACGTTTAGATACTCCACCAATGCTATCTGCCTGTAAATCACGAAGAGACATCGCAGCTGCACCAATTGTACGTAAAATATGTGTACCTGCTTTTTCATCCATTAAAGAATCAGCATTTAAAGCATTGATATTTTCATATTCTAATAAAAAGGCACTGTAGGCACCTGCTATCATTCTTTTAAAATCGTTACCTGTTATTACTTCTCTATTTCCTGTCATAAAAACCACTCCAATATTCTACCTGAATAATATATATATTCTACTAGATAATATTCTAAAAATCCATCAATATATCCTTTTATTATTTACAAAAAAATGGATGCATTAAAATTATACATCCATTTTATCACTTATTTATAAAAAATTTCCCATAATAAAGTTAAATTTAAGCAAGTTACAATTATACCGACAATAATTAAAATTATTTTCTGATATAAATGATTTGCAAATTTACCCATTATTTTTTTACTAGATGTTAAATATATCAATAAAAAAATAGTAATTGGTAATTGTATACTTAAAAACATCTGTGAATAAATCAAACCTTCAAATGGGTCTTGAATAAATAATATAACTAATATAGCTAAACCATAAGTTATCAATACACCATGCCATGAATGATAATCTTTAATATTATAATCTTCACCAAAAATACCAGAGAAAATACTGCCTCCTGCTATTCCGCATGTCGCTGTTGAAGATATCCCTGCAAACAATAAAGCTATGGCAAAAATCAAGGCTGCACTATCACCTAAAATTGGTCTTAATAATTCTGTCGCTTGTGCTAAATCATCTACTTGTAAATTATTTGTAAAAAATACACTGGCTGCAATAATAATCATCGCACTATTTATTGCCCAACCAAGTCCCATAGAAAATAAAGTATCTAAAAACTCATATTTCAATTGTCGTTTTATAATTTTTTCATCTTGCAAATTCCATTGACGCGATTGTATTACTTCTGAATGTAAAAATAAATTATGTGGCATGACTACTGCCCCTAATACACTCATGATAATAACAATTGAGCCTTCTGGAAAAGAAGGTGTTACCCAACCACTTATAGCCTCAGTCCATTCAACTGAAACCATATTCAATTCAAGTAAAAATGAAAAACCAATAATAGATACAAAAGCTATGATTATTTTCTCCATTTTAGGATAAGAATTTGTTTTTAATAAAATAGCACAAAAAACTGCTGTAATTATAGAGCCTATAACAAGTGGTATATTAAATAATAAATTGAGTGCTATAGCTCCACCTAAAATTTCTGCTAAAGCTGTTGCAATAGATGCCATCATTGCCGTTGCTAATATTGGTCGTGAAAGCCACTTCGGTAGATATTTAGTAGATGCTTCCGATAAACAAAGCCCTGTTACTATTCCCAAATGAGCTGCATTATGTTGAAGCAAAATAAGCATTATCGTTGAAAGTGTTACCATCCACAACAATAAATAACCAAAATCTGCACCAGCTGCTAAATTTGATGCCCAGTTACCAGGGTCAATAAAACCAACTGTAATTAAAAGACCTGGACCAATATAGCGAAGAATTTCTCTAGCTCTTTCGCTTGCTGAATGTTTTTTACTATAATCTTTTAACATAAATTTATTCCTTTACTTTTATTTATTTGAAAATATTTCTCAATTAATATTTAATTTAAATTATAACAAATATAAATATATAATCAACAAATATTTCTTTTTCATAAAATCATTCATTAACGAAATAACTTATATATTATTTTCCTTTATTTAAATAGCATTATTAATAATATTTAGCTTCATGATATAATGATTATATCATTATAAAAAGGGGATTATCTTATGAAACAATGTATGGAAACAGAAAAACTCCATCGCCGTATAAAAAAAAATTATTGGGCAATTAAATGCCATAGATAGAATGATTGATGATGAAACTATTCCTTGTGAAAATGTTTTAATGCAAGTAAATGCTGCAAAATCCGCTCTACATAGTGTTGGCAAAGTAATTTTAGAAGGGCATTTAAAACACTGTGTAATTGATGGTATTCAACATGGTGATGCAGAAAAAACAGTTGAAGAATTTGCTAAAGCCATTGACCATTTTCTAGACTATCATAAAAAAAGCGATTGATTTCATCAATCGCCATTTTATTATTAGAGCATTTGTTCTTTTTTCGCTAAAATATCTGCTACAGCTTTGCATGCTGGACAATCACAATATTTGCACCTTTTGCCTTAATATCTTGAGCATGAGCTAATACATTTTTGCCATTTCTTCACCAAAAACTTTAAAACCCATTTCAGAATTAGCAAAAGCAATCAATCCATCAATCGGCATAATATCAGCTTCAAGCTCTGCTATATATTTTTAGTTTCTGCTAATTGATTATCTGTGCCAATAGCATCAAGCCAATTTTGTGCTGCTTGTTTTGCTTCTTTGCTACAAGAAGGAGCATTCATTAATTCATGTGTTTTTTCTACAACATAATCTAATACTTTTTGATCCATGATAAATCCATCGCCTTTCTAAGTATTATTTTCTCATTACTTTTATAATATAACTACTCAAAACGGCTGTAAAGTAAGCACCTTTTAGTAACATAGTTACTTTAAAGTAACTAATTATCAAATAAAAATGCACCTTAAAACTATATTAAGTCTTAAGGTGCATTATTTTATGCTTCTTGTAAAATTTCTCTTAATTTTTCCATATTCATATTTTGACGAACAGTATCTGCTAAACGATTAAATGCTGCTTGTTTCGCTGCTGCATAATTTGTACTTACAGGTAATGCTTCTAATCCTTTACGTTTACGCAATATATTGATCAGACTACGGCGATATTTATCATTATCAAAAATACCATGAATATATGCACCCATGACATTTTGTTCTTGATTTATCACGCCTTCTGCCACCTGCACATCTTTATCAACACGTTTTGTGATCATGAATGGATGATTTGCTTCTTTTGTAAATTTAGTAGTTCCCATATGAATTTCATAGCCAAATAAATCATCTATAGATAATTTTTCACCTAAAAATTCCCAAGAAAGACATTTTGCTTCAACTTGTGAAGTAAGTTTTTTCTCTACAAAAGTAGTTTCCATTGGCAAAAAGCCAAGTCCTTTTACGCTGTCATTATCTGATTCAGTATGCAATGGGTCACTGATTTTTTCACCAAGCATTTGATAACCACCACAGATGCCAATGATAGGAATGTTTTTTTCATGAGCTTCATTTAAAGCTTTTTCCATACCACTATCACGCAAATAAAGCATATCTTCTGTAGTATTTTTACTACCTGGAAGTAAAATTAAATCTGCTTCACCGATTTCTTGACCTTCTTTTACATAATAAAGATTTACATCATCTTCTTTATTCAAAGCATCAAAATCAGTGAAATTAGAAATTTTAGGAGTTTGAATTACTGCAATTTTTATTGGTGCATTTGCTTTATCTTTCGCTTGAGTCTTTTTATCATCTAAAGATACAGAGTCTTCATCTTCAATACCTAAATCAGGTAAATAAGGAATTACACCTAAAACTGGTTTTCCTGTTTTTTCTTCGAGGAAATCAAGTGCAGGCTGTAAAATAGTTACATCGCCACGGAATTTATTGATGATAAGTCCTTTTACTAAAGCTCTTTCATCTGGTTCTAAAAGCTCTAAAGTTCCCACAAGGGAAGCCAATGCTCCGCCACGGTCAATATCAGCAATCAACAATACTGGTGCATTTAAATATTTAGCAATACGCATATTTACGATATCATTTGCTTTTAAATTCACTTCTGCTGGACTGCCTGCACCTTCAATTACCATCATATCAAAGCGTTCTTCTAAACGACGAATAGCTTCTTTTACAGTATCAAAAGCTTTTAATGAATATCCCTTATGATATTCGCGTGCAGACATATTACCTACAGCTTTTCCCATTAAAATAACTTGTGAACAAGCATTTCCTGTTGGCTTCAATAATACAGGGTTCATCTCTACAAATGGCTCAAGACCTGCTGCTTCTGCTTGAGCGACTTGAGCTCTACCCATTTCATCGCCATCTTTAGTTACATAAGAATTAAGTGCCATATTCTGTGCTTTAAATGGCACTACAGACATACCTTCTTGATAAAAAATTCTGCATAAAGCTGTAGTTAAAATACTTTTTCCTACATGAGAAGAAGTACCTTGTAACATAATATGTTTAGTCATCAGTTTTCCTCCATCTCTAGTGATTTTTTATAAGCTCTTATTTTTTCCACAAAATATTTAGCATTTTGCTTTGAGCCTAAAAATGTAAATGCAAATATGAACCTACAATATTATCTTTAGCATATCCTGCTTTGTATTTCATATTATTACGCATTTTCGTAAATTCAAATGCCCACGGAAAACTTTCATCTTGTACATCAATCTGCGTTGAAAAATGAAATTCATGACCTTTTATCTCATCATTTTGTTTTCCTAAAATATTATCTTGCAGAATTTTTGCTTTTACATAACCCACAGTCTGCAATTTTTTATTCATTTGAGCTTTCGCAGGAATAAGCCCCACCATTTCATAAAATCTTTGCTCAAAATCATAAATTCCCTGCATTAAATACATAAAGCCACCACATTCAGCATATATCGGCATTTTGCGTTCATTAGCTTTACGTATGGATTTTATCATCGAAGTATTTTGCATAAGTTCTTGGGCAAAAACTTCTGGAAAACCTCCGCCAAAAATCAAAGCATCAACATCAACAGGAATAGCTTCATCTTCTAGTGGACTAAAAAATTTCAACTTCGCCCCTAAATTTTCTAATTGAGCTAAACTTGCTGGATAATAAAAAGAAAAAGCTTTATCTTGTGCAATACCTATGGTTATATCTTTTTTGATATTTTCAGCTTCAAATTCTTCAACTTCGATAGCTGGTGCTGTTTTAGCAAGTTCAATGATTTCATCTAAATACACTTCTTGAGCAATTTTTTCAGAAATCTTTTCGATGACCTCACGTGCATTATTTTCTCCAGCTGGTGTCAAACCTAAATGACGCTCTGGCATATGCACATTATCATCACGGAAAATTGCACCATAAACAGGCACATTTATTTTCTTCATAGCTTCTTCAATCAAAGCTTTATGTGTTGGTGAACCTAATTTATTTAAAATTACACCGGCTAAATTCACATCACTATCATATAATTTAAAACCAAGTGCTATAGCTGCGGCTGAATCGCCCATTGATTGCACATTGATGACTAAAATCACAGGTGCATTTAATTTTTTCGCTAATTGTGCTGTAGAACTAACACCATTTTTTCCGCCATCATAAAGCCCCATAACACCTTCGATAATCGCTATATCGGCATCTTTTGATTCTTGCACAAATAAATCATTTATCACGCTTTCATCAACAAGCCATGTATCGAGATTATGACCTTTTCTTCCTGCCGCCATACCATGATAACTAGGATCAATATAATCAGGGCCAACTTTATACGGCTGTACATTTAAACCTTTATTTTTTAATGCACGAAGTATTCCTGTAACGACTGTAGTCTTACCTGAACTACTTTGAGTGGCTGCAATAACTACACGAGGAATATTTACTTTTTTCATCATTAAATCACCTTATTAAATGCGTGTATTATCAATGATATACATTACTGCATTAATGGAAGAAGCAGCAATTGGGCTACCGCCTTTTGTTCCTGTTACTGTAATATATGGAACTTTTGATTCAGCAATTAATAAATCTTTTGATTCAGCAGCTCCTACAAAACCAACTGGCGTACCAATGATAGCAGCTGGACGAATATTTTCTTCATTCATTAAACGAATAACTTCAAATAAAGCTGTTGGTGCATTACCAATAGCAACGATTGCTCCATCTAATTCTTTGCCAAAATGACGCATAGCAGCAATAGAACGAGTGATACCATGTTCTTTGGCATATTTTGCAATTTCTGGATCTGCAATTTTACATTCTACAGAGCCACCCCAAGAAGCTAATTTGCGTTTATTGATACCAGTGCGAACCATTTCTACATCAGTATAGATTTTGCAACCAGAAAGCAAAGCTTTTTTCATGGAAGCTACTACATCTTTATGAATGCGAATGATTGGTGCATAATCCACATCACCAGAAGCGTGAATAATACGAGAATAAATTTTTGTTTCTTCTTCGCTTAAATTTAATTTTTCAATATATGGTTTGATAATTTCAAAACTACGAACTTCTATCGCCATTGGGTCTTTGATAAATTCCATCAAAATCCCTCCTATTTTTCATATTTGGCAACAAATGTGCCTACACAATCATAATCATGAGTTAAATTTTTATAATCTATTCTAGGTCTATCAATAATGACAATTTCTAGACCTAATTTAATTGCAGCTGTCAATTTTGTTTCTGTGCCACCTAAAGTGCCACTATTTTTCATCACAACAACATCTGCATTGTATTTTTCATATAAAGCTATATTCAAGCTTTCCGAAAAAGGTCCTTGCACAGCTACTATATCTTTGGGAGATATTCCACAGTTTTCACAGATTTGCAAAGAAGCAATCGCAGGAAGTACTCTCGCTATAATATGCTTATTGTATTTTTTACTATCTTTAGCAAATAAGTCTAAACGATTGCTACCTGTTGTCAAAAAGATATTTTCACCTAATTGCATAGCAAGGTCAGATGCTTCTTCATAAGTTTTCACTAAATGAAGTTTATTATAAGCAGGTATTGGTGTTACTTCTCTTTCATAGCGAATATAAGGTATATTTAATTCATCACAAACCTGCATAGCTGTTTTAGATACATTTACCGCATATGGGTGCGTAGCATCTACAAAAACTTTTATCTGATTTTCTTTTAAGCAATTCTTCATAGCTTCTTCATCTAATTTATGGTCATTGATGATTAAATTTTCATCTTTCGGTAATAACTCTTTACCATAATTAGTAACTACAGAAGCCATAACTTTATAATTTTGCTTTAATAAATATTCTACAAGACCTCTACCATCTTGCGTTCCTGAAGCTACAAAAATCATACTTCATAGCCTCTAGGTGTTATCATAAAGCCTTCTTTAGCAAAAGTTTTGCTATTGCCAATGATTACCATAGAAAACATATTGATATCTTCTTTTGTGAAATTTTCTAAATCAGAAATAACCATTGTTTCATTTTCACGGCTTGCACTATTTACAATGCCAACTGGAGTTTTAGGGTCTTTATGTTTTAACATAATTTCACGAATTTCTTCGATATGCTGTACACGTTTATGGCTTTTTGGATTGTATAAACCAATTACAAAATCACCTTGAGCTGCAAGGTCTGCACGTTTTTTAATCAATTCCCATGGAGTCAATAAATCACTCAAACTGATGATTGCAAAATCATGCATAAGTGGAGCACCTAATACAGCAGCAGCCGCATTTACAGCAGAAAGACCTGCTACAATCTGTACTTGTGGTCTTTCTTCTTTTGGCAATTTCAATAATAATTCTAAAACAAGACCTGCCATACCATATACACCAGAGTCACCACTTGAAACTACTGCAACATTATGACCTTTTACAGCTTCTTCAATAGCCATTTTACAGCGGTCAACTTCTTGCATCATTCCTGTGCCAATTACATTTTTTCCATCTAAAAGATGTTTAATCAATTTAATATATGTGTTATATCCTGCTACTGTATCAGCTTCTAAAATAGCATTTAAAGCACGAGGAGTCATATCCTCTTTACCACCTGGACCAATTCCAATTACTTTAATCATTCCCATGCTAAGGACACCGTCACTTTCTCAAATTTTGTTTTCGGCAAAATTATTTTTGCCCTCTCATTATATGCCAATATAGCAGCTTGACATACATTTCCTATACCAATTTGTTTTTTCACAAAATTAGATTCAGGTAATTTATATTTATCAATCACATTTTGCATGATTGTATTATCATAAAAACGAGTTTCTACTTTATATTTTTCTGCCCATTGATGCAAAGCTTTCTCATTTTGCTTGACGATTGTAGAAACTAATGCTTTGATTTTTAAATCTTCACAATCTGCCATTTTTTTTGCTTCATTTATTGCCTGTTCTACAAGATTTAATTCAACATCTTTGCGACAACCAACGCCAATTATCAATTGTTTTCGCGTTAAAAATAATATATTTTCTCGCACTTGTCGCTTATCTGTGATAAATACACAAAAGTCATTTTGCCTATCAAGTTCTTCTACATCAATCAATTTAGCTTCAATCTTAAAATCTCTAGCCAAATCAATTATCATCTGTTCACTTTGCTTTAAATCTTTATCTACATAATAAATAACTTTTTGCTGTTGAATTAATGCTGAATTAATTATTTTTATATGTTCTAAAGGATATGGCACTAAATTATATTTTCTTGCCACCACATCAGGAGCAATTATTTTATTCGTATCTGTCGCTGTAGTAATAACTGGAATAGCATTTAATATATCAGCAATCTTCAACGTGAGTTCATTTGCTCCACCCAAATGACCAGATAATAAACTTATCGCAAAATTAGCTTTTTCATCTAAAACTATTACAGCTGGGTCTTTAACTTTATGCACGATAAATGGTGCTATCATTCGCACGGCAATACCTGTCGAAGTGAAAAATATAATCGCTTCATACTCAGCAAAAATATTTTTTATCACTTCACTCATTTTTTCATACTCATGTATATGACCAGTTAAACTAATATCATATCTAATTTTTTTTACATAGATATCACAAGTTTTCAAGGTATTTTGCAATTTACAAGCTAAATCAGCACCATTTTTAGTTACAGTAATAATTGCATATTTCATTAAGCTTTATCTGTACCTTGACGATACATATGACTAAATTCTGGTGCATAAAGACGAGATTTTGCATATTCTGTATCTAAACATTTACTTACAACAATCATAGCTGTACGAGAAATGTTATTTTCTTTAACAATATCGGCAATAGTTTCAAGTGTACCGCGTACAATTTTTTGTTCAGGCCAAGAAGCTTTCTGCACGATAGCAATAGGTGTAGATGGTTCATAGCCACCTTCAATCAACTGTTCTACTACTTCAGAAATCATATGCACACTCAAGAAAATGCACATAGTAGCTTGATGAGCTGCTAAAGATTTTAATTTTTCTTTTTCAGGAACAGGTGTTCTACCTTCATTGCGTGTGATGATTACTGTCTGAGAAATTTCAGGAAGTGTATATTCCTGTTTTAAAGCTGCTGCTGTAGCTAAGAAAGAACTTACACCTGGAATTACAGTGTATTCAATATTGCGACGAGATAATTCGTCCATCTGTTCTTGAATAGCACCATAAATTGCAGGGTCACCAGTATGAAGTCGAACTGTCATTTTGCCTTCTTGTTCTGCTGCTGTAATTGTTTCAATAACTTCACCTAAAGTCATAGAAGCACTATTATAAATTTCACAATCTGCTTTTGCATAATCTAATAATGCAGGATTTACAAGAGAACCAGCATAAATAATTACATCTGCCTCTTTTAATAATCTTTGACCTTTAACTGTAATAAGTTCAGGATCCCCAGGACCTGCACCAATAATATAAACCATAAAAAATATCCTCCCTAATTTATCTTATTTTAGTTTTTTACAAGTAACAATATAAACTGGATTTTGTGCATTAAACATATCGTATGAACCGATTTGTCTTAAACGATTTACTTGTATTTGAATTGCTTCATAAGTATAATTTTCTTTTTGCTTCATATATGTCGTAATTTCAGATATTGTCTGGATTGTCACCGCATTTACGATAATGCGTCCACCTTCATTTAATTTGCTATCAATTATATCTAAAATCTCAAACATATGTTTGCCACTGCCACCGATGAATACTACATCACAATTTGGCAATTCATCTAATCCTTTTGGTGCTTCTGTGGCAATGACTTTAACTTTATCTTCTAATTTAAATTTAGCAATATTTTGATGTAATAAATCAACAGCTAAATCTTTTTTCTCTATAGCATAAACTTCTCCTTGGGGAGCAAGTAAAGCCGCTTCAATAGATAAAGAACCTGTACCAGCACCAATATCCCAGATAATATTATCAGGACGAATTTTTGCCTTGCACATTGTCAAAATGCGAATTTCTTCTTTTGTCATTGGCACTTTATCGCGAATAAATTCTTCATCTGCTATTCCTGGTAAATTCAAATATGCACCAGCTTTCTATTCATAATTTATTTTATATTAACCTTCAACTATCATCACACAATGACTCACACATGCTTTTGTCTGTGCTTCATCTAAAGATAAGCTGACTATCTTTTCATCAGGATAAGAAAGTCTAGAACAAATATATGCTCTTGCATTTTTATCCCAACCTCTTGCTATCAAATATGTGGCTATAGCATTAGAATTAAATTTATTATCTGTGAGCATACCGATTATGCGACCTGGATAATATTTTAAGTCTTCATCACTTGGCACACGTCCATGAAAACTAAGTAGACTAGCTTCTTGCCATGGAAGTGCTATCTTGGCAAAAGCTGTTTGCATGGAACTTAGCCCTGGAATTACTTTTATATTTTCTAAAGGAAAACTCTTGCGCAAAGCACTTAACAAAGAATAATATCCAGGATCGCCAGATACCATCACTACTACATCATTATCATTTAATTCAACTTTTATAAAATCCATTACAGCAGTGATATCTGCTTTTATGGCAAAAGTTTTTTGACCTTGATGAGAAAATTCATTTAATGCTCTTGTTCCTCCAACTAAAACTTTTGCTTCGTTTATAGCTTGCATAGCCATAGGAATGACATATTCTTTCGCCCCTGGACCAATTCCAGCCACAATTATTTTATGTTCCAACCTAATCTACCACCTATTTCTCTTGCATTATTGTCCATACCCAAAATTTCACCTTTCAAAGTAACCATCACAGTTCCTACTTTGAAAGCATTAAATACATGTTGTTCACTGCGAAGACTAGCTCTTTTAGCTAATAAATCATAAAAACCTTTTTCTACCAATCCATATCTTTCAATGATTGGCATAGCTGCTTCTGTTGTCTTCACTTTAAAAATTTCTTCTACGCCTTTTTTTATCCATGCCCAAAAGAGCAGCATAAGAAGCTAATATTTCCAAGCGAGCATCAGCTATTTTACTATGTGTATAGAAAATTCCTCCAGCTACTTTTACCAATTTACCTAAATGACCAAATAAAAGCACTGATTTAATTCCTTCATCAGCAGCAAATTCCAACATATGACCGATAAAATTACTTGTTTGTACCATAGCTTTTGCTGGAAGATTTAATTTACTAGCGATATTTTCACCAATTTTTCCAGGAACAAAAATAATATCATCAAATCCATTTGCTTTGGCTACAGAAATCTGCGGTGTAAGCGAATTTTTAAAGCCTTCTTCAGACATTGGACGCACCACGCCAGTAGTGCCAATTACAGAAATACCGCCTTCTATACCTAATATAGGATTAAGCGTTTTTTTCGCTAGTTCCACTCCTTTAGGAATAGAAATTGTAATATCACAACCATAACCTTCTGGCAACAATTCGCGAACGACTTTCGTCATCATTTTTCGTGGCCCTGGATTTATTGCCGGCTCTCCTGGCGGAATAGATAAACCTGCCTCTGTAACTTTTCCAATACCTAAACCAGCATAAAAATTGATTTTATCATCATCTTTATTTATTTTTACTTCCGTAAATACAGAAGCTCCATGTGTGATATCTGGGTCATCACCAGCATCTTTTATGACTTCTGCTTTTGCTCCAGTTGATGTAAGCTCTACATTTTTAATGGGAATATGCAATAATTCTCCACTTAGAGCGTATAATTCAATTTCTTGAACCACATTTCCCTGCAAAGCAAGTATAGCAGCTTTTGTACCAGCAGCTGCACAAGAACCTGTTGTATAGCCACTTTTCATTTCTTTACGCATAAAAAAATCTCCCTTTGGGCAGGGAGATAGACTTATCCCGTATTTCTACGAAAAATTCTCCACCTGCCCATCTCTCGTGAGTCTGAAAAATATATCATCTATAAATTTCACGGTGTTTTTCCAATAGGCAAGTCTCCTGACTTAGGTTCCTCGCTAATTTTCGCCTTCCCAAAATAAATTATTTCAGTGACATAATTGAAAATAGCTCCCCTTACAGTGGCGGGACCGTACTGGCTCTTCCAGTTTCCTTATTAAGCTTACGCACCTATCTCTATTTAATTTAATATATTATATTATAGGCATTATCCATTAATACTGCAAATCAAATTATTATTTCTGCAATATCTTTTCCACTAAATTTTTATCTAAATCAGGTAAATAAATAATTTCTTTTGCCAATGTTTCATGTTTATTTATCACTTTTTCCATGAAAATCATATCATACCAATAATTTTGTTTATAACCACATTTTGTAAAATGAGCTATTTTTCTTATAATTAAATTTTTCATGAAAAACTATACTTTGCGGATTGGGATATGTTATGCTTGCTACTAAATTAGTTATATTTTGCAATTTTAAAATCGCTTCTAATTTCGTATATAAAATTTCTCCTATTTTTCTACCTTGATATTTTTCATTAATATAAATAGAAGTTTCTACACACCAATTATAAGCTTGTCGTTCTCTAAAAGTAGAAGCATATGTATAACCTACTATTTCATCACCAATACAAGCTACAATATAAGGAAATTTCGACATTATTTTTGTTATACGCTGTTTAAATTCGTCAATTGTTGGTACTTCATATTCAAAAGTGATATTTGTATTTTTTACATAGGGAGCATAAATTTCTACTAATTTTTCTGCATCATCTATTTTGGCTAAACGAAAAATTATTTTTTCATTGTTCTTCATTAAAATCTCTCCTCAATGACTAAATTTTTACTTAAAATCTATACAAATATTTATACTAAATAATTCTAGTCAAAATTTATATTGAGTCAAATAAAAATTTAATCATTATTGATATTCATTCTTGACATCGTATACCCCATAGGGTATACTAAAGACGTAAAGATAATACCCCTGGGGGGTATGTAATTATTTTAGAAAAGAGGCGTACATATGGCTACTACTTCTAATTTATCTATTGATAATAATAATCACAAACAAAAAGCATATTCAATCAATATCCATTGTGCTAATTGTGCTGCCAAAATCGAACGAAAAATCAACGAATTATCTGATGTAGATAACGCTACTATTTCTATTTTG
>ENA-OQDC01000635-OQDC01000635.1-human-gut-metagenome-genome-assembly--contig:-NODE-635-length-23192-cov-5.834598_pt1 | contig 23192 bp, 19 predicted proteins | sample MGYA00242770_ERZ504601 | MGnify/ENA primary metagenome ERZ504601 (study PRJEB26092, sample SAMD00036305) | human gut metagenome | host: Homo sapiens | study: EMG produced TPA metagenomics assembly of...
TTACGGGAAATGCAGTGGAGCTTTCAGAGGTTCCGGATGAGGGATTTGCCGGAAAAATGATGGGAGACGGAGCAGCAGTAATTCCGACAGACGGGATGATCCTTGCGCCGGAAGACGGTGAGGTTGTGTTTGTGTTTGAGACCAAGCATGCGCTGGGATTCCAGACAGATTCCCAAATGGCACTTCTGCTGCATATCGGAATCGATACAGTGGCACTGAACGGACAGGGATTTGAAGTTTTTGTGGAAAACGGACAGAAAGTGAAAAAAGGGGAGCCGTTGATGAAAATCGATATTTCCTATCTGAAAGAACATGCACCGTCTCTTTGTTCACCGGTTCTGTGTACAGAATTAGGAGACAATCAGAAGGTTCGTCTTTTGAAAGAAGGAGAGATAAAGGCGGGAGAACCATTGTTTGCCGTGGATGTTTATGAAGCATAGTATTGATTGCGGAAAATGTTACTGTCCGCATCAATCACCAACCGAAAAATAAAAAAATGAGCGGACCGTTCAGGTCCGCTTTACTTTTTGGCAATATTTTGATACCCTGTTATCAGAAAACAAAAACCGGGGGAATGTCATGTACAGAGTAAGTAAAGTGTTGAATAACAATGGCGTGATCGCGATTAATATGGAAGAAAATATAGAATATGTGCTGCTGGGAAAAGGAATTGGTTTTGGGAAAAAATCAGCCAGAGATTTGAAGCGCCGGATAACTGCACCCGGTATTCTTTGAAAGAAGATACGGAACGGGGGAGTGCAAAAGAACTGGCAAAAAGCATTTCTCCGGAATATCTGGAGATCGCAGATGAAATTCTGCAAAAAGCAGAGATGAAATTTGGCACGATTGACAGGAGAATCCTGTTTCCGCTGGCAGATCATATTTCTTTTGCAGCAGATCGTATCTTAAGTGGGGAACAGATCAGTAATCCATTGACAGAGGACATCAGGGTATTGTTCTACAGCGAGTATGAGGTTGCATCCCAATTAAAAGAAATTCTTCAGAAAAGACTGGGAATTGAGATTGATGCACATGAAATCGGATATGTAGCGCTTCATATTCACTCAGCAATCGAGGATGAGAGTGTATCGGCAGCAATGCAGATGGCAGGAGCAATCCGGGAATGTGTGCAGGTTCTGGAGCGGGAGAGTGGAAAAAAGATCGATGTCATGTCTCTTGCATATAACCGTCTGATGAATCATGTGAAATACATGGTTATGCGGGCAGTGCGGGGAGAGAGCATCAAGTTGGATATGAATGAATATATGGAAGAAAAACATCCGGAGTCATTTGCGCTGGCAGCAGCAATCTGTGAAAAAATTGAACGCGGCTGCAAGATCAGGCTGGAAAAAATGGAAGTCGGTTACCTGGCAATGCATATTGAACGTGTCTACCTGGATACATTAGGCGCGCAGAATGAAGAATAAAACGAAATATTCAGAATTTAATGAAAAATCAAATGAAATATGCTAAAATAATGTCATAACTTACACGAAAATCTTTCAATGAGAGGAGTGGATACTATGACAGAAGAATTTGTAAACCTTCGTTCCAGAAAAAATCCGAAAGCACGTATCAAATTGATGGGTGGACATTTTGCGACGATGAATTCGCACGTGAACACGTATATTGATATGTCTACTGTCAAGACACGGCATAATAATGCAAGAGAGACGGCAGCTACATTGGCAGAAGAGTACAAAACCGGTACTATGGTAGAAACCATCGTATGTCTGAAAAATACAGAAGTGATCGGCGCATTTATGGCAGAACATCTGGCGGATACAGGCAGGATTTCCATGAGTGCAGGAAATAATATTTCGGTTGTGACACCGGAGTTTGATACCATGGGACAGATACTGTTTCGGGACAGTAACCAGCGTATGATCGAAGGGAAGCAGGTACTGATCCTGACAGATTCTGTGACGACCGGTGCTTTGCTTGCAAAAGCCGTGGAAGCAGTGCTGTATTACGGTGGACGTGTATGTGGTATCTGTGCAGTATTCAGTGCGGTCAACCGGGCAGCAGGTATGGATGTCAGGTCAATCTTTACGGTTTCTGATCTGCCGGATTATAAAGGATATGCAGCCAAAGACTGCCCGCTGTGCAGGGAGGGGCAGAAACTGGATGGAATTGTCAATACATTCGGTCTTGTAAAATTCTGATCTGCTTCAGAATGCGGGAGCATAAACAAAAAAGACATTCGCCATGACGGTAGCGGATGTCTTTTTATGATTCATATTTATATCAAAAATTAAGCAATTCCGTTTACAGCTTTTGTAAGACGGGAAATCTTTCTGGAAACAGTTTTTTGTGGTAAACACCTTTGCTTCCTGCTTTGCTGATCTCTCCGATTGCTGCTTTGAGAGCTGTTTTGCAGCTTCCATATCTTTCTGAGCAACTGCAGCTTCTACTTTCTTTACAGAAGTCTTTACTCTTGATTTGATTGCTTTGTTTTTAGCAGCTTTTGTTTCGTTAACTAAAATTCTTTTTTTAGCAGATTTAATGTTAGCCAATCTGTACACCTCCAAATAGTATGAAATATTTTCAAATAGTGAATTCATAATCCCGCCAGACTCGGACACGGACGTTCTAACGGAACATACTCATTTATTTTATTCCATGAAATAGACGTTGTCAATACATATTTTGATGAAAAAAGGAAAAATAATATTATGGAACTATAACAGGCAACGGAGAGGAAAAAGCGATGACCAAAAAATTACAGCGTAAGGACAGATCTTGCACTTGAAGAGAGGGAGAGGTTTGAATCTGACCAGGTGGAAATTTCGGGAGTGATTCTGGAAGAGGATTATGATGAAAGCAGTGAGACCAGGATCACACGGGTGATTATTGAAACGGAAAATGGAGCAAAGGCAATGGGAAAACCGGCAGGCACGTATCTGACACTAGAAAGTCCGGCCCTTGCAGTGCCGGATGAAGAAGAGCAGATGCGGATCTCAGAAAAGATCCGTGATTGTATCAGTGAACTGTTGAGAAAAAATTTTGAAGCGAAAGAGGGAAAAGAAGAGGAAGATCTGTCTATCCTGGTAGTCGGACTGGGAAACCGTAATATAACGCCGGATGCCCTGGGTCCCTGTGTGGCAGATCATCTGAACGTGACGAGACATATTATCAGGGAATATGGAAAATATGCAATGGGAGTGGAACATGCGAAACTGGTCAGTGCCATTGTCCCGGGGGTGATGGGGCAGACCGGGATGGAGACAACTGAAATAGTCAGAGGGATCGTCCGGGAAACCAGACCGGATCTTGTGATTGCGGTAGATGCACTGGCGGCACGCAACAGCAGGCGATTAAACCGGACGATCCAGATCGCAGATACAGGGATCCATCCGGGATCAGGTGTAGGCAATTATAGAAATGGAATGACAAAAGAATCTCTTGGAGTTCCGGTGATCGGAATCGGTGTGCCAACAGTTGTGGATGCTGCAACGATCGTAAATGATACGATGGAAAATTTCATTCATGCCCTGGAAGAATCGGAAACATTGAAAAGTGTAGGAGAAACACTGCGTTCTTATAATCAGGGGGAAAAGTACGAACTGGTGAAAGAGCTGATTGCACCTCATCTGAATGGAATGTTTGTGACACCAAAAGATGTAGATGAGATGATCCATCAGATCAGCCATACGATCGCAGAAGCATTGAACCTTCTTTGCTCTCATATAATAGAAAGATAGCAGAAAGCTACAGAAGAATCGTGGGACGGGAAGGGAGAGCAAAGAGAATGAAGAAGATAAAAAGCAGAAAATGGCAGTCGGGGAAGACAGGTGCAGTACTGGTTCTGTCGGTGTGCAGTATGCTTTTGATCCTGAATGGAATCAGAAAAAATGCAGCACAATTACAGTATCAGCTTCAACAGTATCTTCTCCGGTCTGCACAGGCTATGTATGTGCCTTCTCTTGTATGGAAAGAAGATTCGGTTTCATCGGGACCGGGGGAGTGGATCAGACAAAAAGCACTGGCGTGGATTCCAGTGGTTCAGTATGTGGAAGATCATGCAGAGTATGGATCGTCTCTTGAAGATGAGGAGACGATCGCAAAAATATTGGAAAGTCAGGCGAATGACGAAAATGCAGTCGATGAAAATGGAAAACTGATCGGTCAGCCGGATGAGCCGCAGCAGCCGGTCTCATCCGAGGTAGCGGCAGACCAGTCTATTGATAAACTGAGAGATTTTGAGTACCTTTTGAGCAATTTTTATACGGTAGACAGTTCTACGATGATCGGGGCGGAACAGCTCAATGTGGATGATCTGCTTGGAAGAAATATGAAGATCGGTCGGGAGGGAAATGAACCGAAAATTCTGATCTTTCATACCCATTCCCAGGAAACATTTGTAGATTCAGTCCCGGGAGATATTTCAACCGGGATCGTGGGAATCGGACAATATCTGACGGAACTTCTGAATGCGAAAGGGATCCCTACACTCCATGATTTTGGTGTCTATGATATTATTAACGGAAAACTGGATCGGAGTGAGGCATATGAAAATGCAGAAGCTTCGATCCGTCCGATCCTGGAGGCGAATCCTTCCATTGAAGTAGCCATTGACCTTCATCGGGACGGAGTGGCAGAGACAACGCATCTTGTCACGCAGATCAATGGAAAGCCGACAGCCAGGATCATGTATTTCAATGGATTGAGCCGTTCAAGAACCAATGGGGATATCACATATCTTTACAATCCGTACATACAGGATAATCTGGCATTCTCTCTGCAGATGCAGCTTGCCTCAGAAAGGATGTATCCGGGTTTTGTAAGGCATATCTATCTGAAAGCCTATCGCTACAACCTGCATCTTCTCCCAAAATCGCTTCTGATCGAAGCCGGAGCACAGACCAATACTGTTGAGGAAATGAAAAATGCAATGGAAGTGCTTGCAGATACGCTTTGTGAAGTGTTATAGTATCAAATGGATTATTCTGAAAATTTGACAAAGGAGAAGATGAAATGTCAAGAAAGACTACATACGATGCAGGCAGTATTGCAGTGCTGGAAGGTCTGGAAGCGGTACGTGTGCGTCCCGGAATGTATATCGGAAGCGTGTCCACAAAAGGACTGAACCACCTGGTTTATGAGATCGTGGACAATGCAGTGGACGAGCATCTGGCAGGATTCTGTACGGAAATCCATGTCACGCTGGAAAAAGACGGTTCTGCAACTGTATCTGACAACGGAAGAGGAGTTCCGGTGGATATGCATCAGAAAGGCATTTCCGCAGCACGTCTGGTCTATACGACACTTCATGCAGGGGGAAAATTTGATGATTCAGCATATAAGACCAGTGGAGGACTTCATGGAGTCGGATCTTCAGTCGTAAATGCACTTTCCGCTTACATGGATGTAAAGATCAGCCGTGATGGATATATTCATCATGATCGGTATGAGAGAGGAATCCCGGTCATTGAACTGGAAGACGGACTGCTGCCGAAGATCGGAAAGACGAGAAAGACCGGGACGACGGTGAATTTCCTTCCGGATGATACGATTTTTGAAAAGACGAGATTCAAAGCGGAAGAGATCAAGAGCCGTCTGCATGAGACTGCCTATCTGAATCCGAAGCTGACAATATTTTTTGAAGATAAAAGGCAGGGATCAGAAGAAAAGATCGAATACCATGAGCCGGAGGGGATTATCGGATTCATTACGGATATGAACCATAAGAAAGAGGTACTGCATGAGCCGATCTATTTTAAGGGAGAGGCAGACGGGATTGGGGTAGAAGTGGCACTTCAGTATGTCAATGAATTTCATGAGAATGTGGTCGGTTTCTGTAACAATATTTATAATGCAGAAGGAGGAACGCATCTCACGGGATTTAAGACGACTTTTACGACGGTGATGAACCAGTATGCAAGAGAGCTGGGAGTGCTGAAAGAAAAAGATGCGAATTTTACCGGTGCAGATATCCGTAATGGAATGACTGCGATCATATCGATCAAGCATCCTGATCCGAGATTTGAAGGTCAGACGAAGACGAAGCTGGACAACCCGGATGCAGCCAAGGCAGTCGGAAAAGTGACAGGAGAGGAAATCGTCCGGTTCTTTGACCGAAATATCGAGACATTGAAGACGGTTCTTTCCAGTGCGGAGAAAGCCGCAAAGATCCGTAAAACCGAGGAGCGGGCAAAGACGAATCTTCTGACAAAGCAGAAGTATTCTTTTGACAGTAACGGAAAGCTTGCAAACTGCGAGAGCAGAGATCCGAAAAAGTGCGAGATCTTTATTGTTGAGGGAGATTCTGCGGGTGGATCTGCCAAGACTGCCAGAGACAGAAATTATCAGGCAATCCTCCCGATCCGTGGTAAGATCTTAAATGTGGAGAAAGCAAGCATTGACAAAGTACTTGCAAATGCGGAGATCAAGACCATGATCAATGCGTTCGGATGCGGCTTTTCGGAAGGATATGGAAATGATTTTGATATCAGTAAGCTGCGGTATGATAAGATCATTATCATGGCAGATGCGGATGTAGACGGAGCCCATATCTCGACCCTGCTTCTGACATTATTTTACCGTTTCATGCCGGAACTGATTTATGAAGGACATGTCTATATTGCCATGCCGCCACTCTATAAAGCCATGCCAAAGAAAGGAGAAGAGGAATATCTGTATGATGACAAAGCACTGGAAAAATACAGGAAAAACCATACAGGTCCTTTCACACTGCAACGGTACAAAGGTCTTGGCGAGATGGATGCGGAGCAGTTGTGGGAGACGACACTTGATCCGGAGAGGCGTCTTCTGAAGCTGGTGGAGATCGAAGATGCGAGAATGGCATCCAGCGTTACAGAGATGCTGATGGGAACAGAAGTCCCGCCGCGAAAAGCATTTATTTATGAGAATGCAACGGAGGCAGAACTTGATATCTAAGGAGAATGAAAATGAACAGTGAATCTCAGATTATCAGAACCGAATATTCGGAATTGATGAAAAAATCTTATATCGACTATGCGATGAGTGTTATCATCGCCAGGGCACTTCCTGATGTCAGGGATGGACTGAAGCCGGTGCAGAGAAGGACTCTGTACGATATGTATGAGCTGGGGATCCGTTATGATAAGCCTTACCGGAAGTGTGCCCGTATTGTCGGAGATACCATGGGTAAATACCATCCGCATGGAGACAGTTCGATCTATGATGCACTTGTAGTCATGGCACAGGATTTTAAAAAAGGTCAGATCCTTGTAGACGGACATGGAAATTTTGGCTCGATCGAGGGAGACGGTGCGGCAGCAATGCGATATACGGAGGCAAGGCTGACAAAATTTACACAGGAAGTATGTCTTTCAGATCTGGATAAAAATGTGATTGATTTTGGACCAAACTTTGATGAGACAGAAAAAGAGCCGGTGGTTCTCCCAATGCGTGTACCGAATCTCCTTGTAAATGGAGCAGAAGGAATTGCAGTTGGTATGGCAACGAGTATCCCGACGCACAATCTCTGTGAAGTGATCGATGGTGTCAAAGCTTATATGAAAAATGACGGGGTCACGACCAGACAGCTCATGAAATATATTAAAGGACCGGATTTCCCGACCGGGGGGATCGTGGTCAATAAAGATGATCTGCTGAATATTTATGAGACAGGGCAGGGAAAGATCAAGCTCCGTGGTAAAGTGGAAGTAGAGGATTTGAAAGGCGGGAAAAAGCAGCTTGTCATAACGGAGATCCCGTATACGATGATCGGGGCTGGAATCGGAAAATTTCTGAATGATGTCTGCAATCTGGTAGAGACAAAAAAGACGACAGATATTGTAGATATTTCCAATCAGTCATCCAAAGAGGGAATCCGTATCGTCATTGAACTGAAGCGTGGAGCAGATGTAGAAAACCTGAAAAATATGCTCTATAAAAAGACGAGGCTGGAAGATACGTTCGGAGTTAATATGCTTGCAGTTGCGAACGGCCGTCCGGAGACGCTGGGGTTAAAGCAGATCATTGAGCATCATGTGGATTTCCAGTTTGAACTTGCAACGAGAAAGTATACGACACTTCTGGAAAGAGAACGGGAGAAGAGTGAAGTTCAGGAAGGACTGATCAAGGCATGCGATGTGATCGACCTGATCATCGAGATTCTCCGGGGAAGTAAATCGGTGAAGGATGCAAGAGCCTGTCTGGTTGAAGGAAAGACGGAGAATATCCGGTTTAAATCTTCCATTTCAAAGAAAATGGCAGCAATGCTGCGGTTTACAGAGCGTCAGGCCACTGCAATCCTTGAGATGCGTCTTTATCGTCTGATCGGACTGGAGATCGAGGCACTTCAGAAGGAGCATGAGCAGACACTGAAAAATATTGCAAGATATGAAGATATCCTGAACAACTATGATTCCATGGCAGAAGTCATCATGGCAGAACTGGATTCTTATAAGAAAGAATTTGGAAGAAAACGCCGCACTGTTGTCGAAAATGCGGAAGAAGCCGTCTTTGAGGAAAAGAAGGTGGAAGAACAGGAAGTCGTGTTCCTGATGGATCGGTTTGGTTATGCGAAGACTGTTGATATGGCAGTATATGAGAGAAATAAAGAGGCTGCGGATTCTGAAAATAAATACATTGTACATTGTATGAATACCGGAAAGCTCTGCATCTTTACAGATACCGGAAAGATGCACCAGGTGAAGGTACTGGATCTTCCTTATGGAAAATTCCGTGAAAAAGGGACTCCGATTGATAATGTGAGCAATTATACAAGCAGTGAGGAAGAAATCGTGATGATCTGTGATGCAGAACAGATGCGGTTTGCAAAACTCCTCTTTGCCACAGCACAGGGAATGATCAAGCGGGTGGATGGAAAAGAATTTCAGGTTGCAAAGCGTACGATCGTGGCAACGAAACTTCAGGAAGATGACCGGCTGGTTTCTGTAAAAGTGGTGAACGAAACTCAGAATCTAGTATTGCAGACAAGAAATGGATATTTCTTAAGATTCCCGGCAGCAGATGTACCTGAGAAAAAGAAGGCGGCAGTCGGAGTAAGAGGAATCCGTCTGCAGAAAAAGGATGAGCTGGAGCATACTTATCTTTTTGAAGAAGGAACAGAGACGAAAGTAACCTATGGAGAAAAGACGGTGACTCTGAATCGTCTGAAAGCTGCGAAAAGAGATGGTGTTGGGAATAAAACCCGTTAAAAATGGAAAAAATAAGTAAAATCGGCAAAAAATAAAAGAAAACCCTTGATTTATCAAAAAAAGGTGATAAGGTTAAAAAAGATACATAAAGGGAACGGCAGAAGAGTGGACGAAAGTTCACTCTTCTTTGATGATATAAGGATTTCTTTATGTAAAATATCATGATGCTAATCCCACGATATGCGAATATTGGGTAGGATTGTGGGAGTGCGTAGCACGGAGCAATCCGTAGGCATCAAAGTCGGGGGGGTGCCCCCGACATCATATCATTTTAAAGAAAGGGAGTTTAGTGTGTCCAGAAGAGAAGAATATGAGCAGCAGACAGAGACACTTCTTGAGCCAATCGTAACAGAACTGGGATTTGAGCTTGTGGATGTGGAGTATGTAAAAGAAGGTGGTACGTGGTATTTAAGAGCGTACATTGACAAACCCGGCGGCATTGCTGTCGATGACTGTGAAGCAGTGAGCAGGAGATTTTCAGATATCCTTGACGAGAAGGATTACATTGCAGACTCCTATGTATTTGAAGTGAGTTCTCCGGGACTTGGAAGACCTCTGAAAAAAAGAGAAAGATTTTAAACGGAGTCTTGGAGAAGAAGTGGAGATCCGCACGTATCGTGCGATTGACCGTCAGAAAGAATTTGTAGGATTACTGAAAGCATATGATGACAGTACGGTGACAATCACTTATGAAGATGATACAGAGCAGACATTTGACAGAGGAGACATCGCTCTGATCCGCCTTGCTTTGGATTTTTAATTTAGGAGGAAAAAATAATGAATACAGAATTACTTGAAGCACTGACGATTCTTGAGAAAGAAAAGAACATCAGCAAAGATGTCATGATGGAAGCAATCGAAAATTCTCTGCTCAGTGCCTGTAAGAACCATTTCGGGACATCCGATAATATTAAGATCGTGATGGACAGAGAGACCTGTGACTATTCCGTATTTGCAGAAAAAGAAGTTGTGGAAGAAGTTTTTGATCCGGCAATCGAGATCAGCCTGGAGGATGCAGAAAAGATCAATCCGTCCCTGCACATCGGTGATATCGCCCAGGTTCCGGTTTATTCAAAAGAATTCGGTCGTATTGCAACGCAGAATGCAAAAAACCTGATCCTTCAGAAGATCAGAGAAGAAGAGAGAAAAGTTGTCTTTGATCAGTATTTTGAGAAAGAGAAAGATATTGTAACCGGTATTGTACAGCGTTATGTTGGAAAAAATATCAGTATCAACCTCGGAAGAGCAGATGCGATGCTGACAGAGAATGAGCAGGTTAAGGGAGAGCATTTTGAGCCGACAGAGCGTATCAAGCTTTATATTGTAGAAGTAAAGAATACGACAAAAGGACCAAAGATTCTTGTATCCCGTACACATCCGGAGCTTGTAAAGCGTCTGTTTGAGGCAGAAGTAGCCGAGGTCAAGGACGGAACGGTAGAAATCAAGAGTATTGCCCGTGAGGCAGGTTCCCGTACAAAGATGGCAGTATGGTCCAATGATCCAAATGTAGATCCGGTCGGAGCATGCGTGGGAATGAACGGTGCGAGAGTCAATGCAGTAGTACAGGAACTGCGTGGTGAAAAGATTGATATTATTAACTGGGATGAAAATCCGGCACTTCTGATCGAGAATGCATTGAGTCCGGCAAAAGTAATTTCTGTTATGGCCGACCCGGATGCGAAGGTAGCGAGTGTGATCGTACCGGATTATCAGTTGTCACTGGCAATCGGAAAAGAAGGTCAGAATGCAAGACTGGCAGCACGCCTGACAGGTTACAAGATTGATATCAAGAGTGAGACGCAGGCAATCGAAAGTGGCGAACTTCCGGAAAATTATATGGAGCAGATGGGTATGGTCGGTGAAGAAGGCTATACAGTCGGTGAATATGATGAGGAAGAAGAGAATACAGAGGCTGCTGCGGACGAGACAGACAGCGATGAAATTGAGTTTGTGGAGACAGACGGAGAATAAGACTCAGAGGAGTGAAGCATTTGGCAGTGAATAAAAAGATTCCCATGCGTAAATGCGTGGGCTGCGGAGAAATGAAACCGAAAAAAGAATTGATCAGGATTCTCAGAACGGAAGAAGAATTCCTGGTTGATGTGACCGGGAAGAAGAACGGAAGAGGTGCTTACCTTTGTCCGTGTAAAGCATGCTTTGACCTGTCAGTGAAGAGTCATGGACTGGAGCGTTCCTTTAAGCAGGAAATTCCACAGGAAGTTTATGAAAAACTTGCAAAGGAGATGGAGCGGATTGGCCAGAGATAAAGTACTTTCGCTGATCAGCCTTGCGACAAAAGCAGGACGCTGTGCAAGTGGTGAGTTCCTGACAGAGAGTGAAACGAAGTCAGGAAGAGCCGGGCTTGTAGTTGTGGCAGAGGATGCATCGGAGAATACGAAAAAGAAGTTTCGGGATATGTGTGAATTTTATGATGTTCCCATTATTTTCTACAGCGATAAAGATACCCTGGGGCATGCAATGGGAAAGCAGTTCCGTGCATCCCTGGCAATATTGGACGAAGGATTTGCAAAAGGAATTTTGAAAGCATTAAAAGAGTGTTCTTGATTGCCTGAAGGAGGTTGTTTGATATGGCGAAAGCGAGGGTATATGAACTTGCAAAAGAGTTGGGAGTAGGGAATAAGGAAATCCTGGAACAGTTGAAAAAGAAAAATGTTGAAGTTAAGAATCATATGAGTACAGTGGAGGATAACGTGGCAGAAGAGATTAGAAGAGAAAATGCCGGCAGAAATGAAGAACCTGCAAAGGCAGAACCGGCAGCAGAAAAAGCGGCAGAAAAGGACAGCGGAGTGCCAAAGAAGAAAAATCTTGCATTTGTAGTGCGTCCGCAGAATTCCAGAAATAGCAGCAGACTGCAGGGAAATAAGCGTCCGGGAGCAAATCAGGGACGCAGTACAGCACAGGGAAATGCACGCGGAGGAGAGAACCGTCCGGTACGTGCAGCAGGTGCAGAGGGAAAACCAGTGCGTACAGAGAGAGCAGCTCAGACAGGTACGCGTCAGGAGAGAACTGACCGGACAGAGAGACCGGTACGCACAGAAAGACCGGCTCAGACAGCAGGACGTACCAGCGGAGAGGGAAGACCGGTACGTCAGGAGAGAAATGACAGACCACAGCGTCCAGGCAGTGACAGAGAGAACCGTCCGGTTCGTGACAGCCGTGATGCAAGAGGCGGACGTCCGAATGGAGACGGAAGAGGTCAGCGTCAGGAAAGAGGACCGCGTGACAACCGTGATGCAAGAGGCGGACGCGAACAGGGGTTCGGAGGCCGCGATAACCGTGATGGAAGAAATGGTCAGGGATCTCGTCCTGACAGAAAAAATGATAACCGCAGAAATGACCGTGCGGACAGAGACGCAGCTCCAATCGTCGAGCAGCAGAAGAGCCAGAGAAATAAGGCGAAAGATAAAGAGAGAGATAATAAGAAGAAAGAATACAGAGACGAGGCATTTGAGGGCAAGGGCAAAAAAGGCAAAAAGCAGAAAAATGTGGTCGAAGTAAAGAAACCGCAGAATAAGCCGGAAGAAAAGAAGGAAGAGCAGATCAAGCAGATCGTGATTCCAGAAGTTCTTACGATCAAAGAACTTGCCGACAAGATGAAGATTGTTCCGTCTGTGATCGTAAAGAAGCTGTTCCTGCAGGGAAAAGTTGTTACGGTAAATCAGGAGATTGATTACGATACTGCTGAAGAGATCGCAATGGAATTTGATGTTCTGTGTGAGAAGGAAGAGGTCGTGGATGTAATCGAAGAACTCCTGAAAGAGGATGAGGAAGATGAAAGCCTGATGGTGAAACGTCCTCCGGTTGTCTGCGTTATGGGACACGTTGACCATGGTAAGACTTCTCTTCTGGATGCGATCCGTGACAGTAATGTAACAGGACGTGAGGCCGGCGGTATTACACAGCACATCGGTGCATCCGTTGTCGAGATCAACGGAGAGAAGATCACATTCCTTGATACTCCGGGACATGAAGCATTTACAGCAATGCGTATGCGTGGAGCAAATTCTACGGATATCGCGATCCTTGTTGTAGCAGCGGATGATGGTGTTATGCCGCAGACGATCGAGGCGATCAACCACGCAAAAGCAGCCGGAATCGAGATTATTGTTGCCATTAACAAGATTGATAAGCCAAGTGCCAATATCGAACGGGTAAAGCAGGAGCTGACAGAGTATGAACTGATCCCGGAAGACTGGGGCGGAAGTACGATCTTCGTACCGGTATCTGCACACACAAAAGAAGGAATCCAGGAGCTTCTGGAAATGATCCTTCTGACAGCAGAAGTAATGGAACTGAAGGCAAATCCGAACCGTGCTGCCCGTGGTCTTGTGATCGAGGCAGAGCTGGATAAAGGAAAAGGAGCAGTTGCAACTGTACTGGTACAGAAAGGAACGCTTCATGTTGGTGATGCTATCGCAGCCGGAAGTGCACATGGCCGTGTAAGAGCGATGATGGATGATAAGGGAAGACGTGTCAAAGAAGCAGGTCCGTCCCAGCCGGTTGAGATCCTTGGTCTGAATGATGTGCCGAATGCAGGAGAAGTCTTTGTTGGATGTGCTTCTGATAAAGAGGCAAGAGCATTTGCTGAGACATTTATTTCACAGAACAAAGTAAAACTTCTGGAAGAGACAAAATCCAAAATGTCACTGGATGACCTGTTCAACCAGATCCAGGAGGGTAACCTGAAAGAACTGGATATCGTTGTAAAGGCAGATGTTCAGGGATCAGTAGAGGCAATCAAGCAGAGTCTGCTGAAGCTGAGCAATGATGAGGTTGTAGTAAAGATCATCCACGGTGGTGTCGGAGCAATCAACGAATCTGATGTCATCCTTGCATCGGCATCCAATGCGATCATTATCGGTTTCAATGTACGTCCGGATGCGACTGCAAAAGAAATTGCAGAACGCGAAGGTGTAGACTTAAGACTTTACAGAGTTATCTACAATGCAATCGAAGATGTAGAGGCAGCTATGAAGGGAATGCTGGATCCGGTATTTGAAGAGAAAGTGCTTGGTCATGCAGAAGTGCGTCAGACATTCAAGGCATCCGGTGTCGGAACGATCGCAGGTGCGTATGTGCTGGATGGTATTTTCGAGAGAAACTGTTCTGTACGTCTGGTGCGTGATGGCATTGTAGTATTCGACGGACCACTTGCATCCCTGAAGCGTTTCAAAGACGATGTGAAGGAAGTAAGAGCAGGTTACGAATGCGGATTTGTATTTGAAAATTATAATGATATTAAAGAGGGCGATCAGGTCGAGGCATATAAGATGGTCGAGACTGAGCGTAAGTAAAAGGAGCAGCAATGAGAAAGAACAGTATTAAAAATACTCGTGTCAATGCTGAAGTCCAGCGTGAGCTGAGCAATATCCTGCGTGCAGGGATCAAGGATCCCCGCGTTGCACCGATGACTTCTGTAGTTGCCGTGGAGGTAGCTCCGGATCTGAAGACCTGCAAGGCTTATATCAGTGTACTGGGTGATGAGAAAGCCCAGCAGGATACCATCCGGGGACTTCAGAGTGCGGAAGGCTATATCCGCCGCGAACTGGCACGTACGATCAATATGCGAAATACACCGGAAATCCGGTTTATCGTAGATCAGTCAATCGAATATGGTGTGAATATCAGTAAAAAAATCGATGAAGTGACAAGAGATTTAAAGGATGGAGCTGATGAGCAGGATGTTTAATCTGAAGGAATTGCTGGAGGGAAAACAGAGTGTTGCACTGGGCGGACATGTCCGCCCGGATGGCGACTGTGTAGGTTCTACGATGGGACTGTATCTTTATCTGAAAGAAAATTTTCCGCAGATTGAGACAGATCTGTATTTGGAATCAGTTCCGGAGGCTTACAGTATGATCCGTCATACCGATGAAGTCAAAAGTGAGCTCCCTGAAGGGGAAATCTATGATCTATTCATTTGTATGGACTGTGGGGATCTGCAGCGTCTTGGATTTTCCCAGAAATTATTCATAGAATCAAAGCAGACTGCGTGCATTGACCATCATGTGAGCAATGAGGCGTTTGCAGATGTCAATTATATTGTGCCGGATGCAAGTTCTACTTCTGAACTGGTATATAATCTGCTGGATTATGATAAAATGAGTCTTGAGACGGCAGAGGCTCTTTATATGGGAATTGCTCATGATACCGGAATTTTCCGCTATTCCTGCACCAGCCCGGAGACGATGGAGGCAGCGGCACAGCTCATGCGGAAAGGGGTCGATACTGCAAAGATCACGGATCGGACATATTATGAAAAGACGTATGTGCAGAATCAGATTCTTGGAAGGGCACTTTTGGAAAGCATTATGGTGCTGGATCAACGGTGCATTGTTTCAGTGGTGCGTCTGAAAGAAATGGAATTTTTCCAGGCAAAATCGTCTGATCTTGAGGGTATCGTCAGCCAGATGCGTCAGACAAAAGGAGTAGAGGTGGCGATGTTTCTTCATGAAACTGCTCCACAGACTTTCAAAGTGAGTCTGAGATCCAAAGAACGGGTTGATGTAAGCAGGATCGCAAAATATTTCGGTGGCGGAGGTCATGTCCGTGCAGCCGGAGTGACGATGAAAGGTTCCGTCCATGATGTCATCAATAATCTGACAGCATTGATCGAAAAGCAATTAGATGAAAAAATAGAACAGGAAGACTAAGAATGAACGGAATTATAAATGTATATAAAGAAAAAGGATATACATCCCATGATGTAGTTGCCGTTCTGCGTAAGATTGCCGGTCAGAAAAAGATCGGTCATACAGGCACCCTTGATCCTGATGCGACAGGGGTGCTTCCTGTTTGTCTGGGGCGTGCAACAAAGTTATGCGATCTTCTGACAGACCGCGATAAGACTTATGAGGCGGTACTGTTACTGGGAAAGACAACGGATACGCAGGATATTTCAGGGGCGATACTGAAAGAACAGCCGACAGACCATCTGAATGAAGCAGAAGTGACAAAAGTGATTGAAAGCTTCAAAGGCACATACGATCAGATCCCTCCCATGTATTCTGCACTGAAAGTCAATGGGAAAAAGCTGTATGAGCTTGCGAGAGAGGGAAAGACAGTAGAACGTAAAAGCAGAAAAGTAACCATTTATCAGATCCATATCAAAGAAATACAGTTGCCGAGAGTAAGGATGGAAGTGACATGTTCAAAGGGAACGTATATCCGCACTCTTTGTCATGATATAGGAAATCTGCTCGGAACAGGTGGCTGTATGGAAGAACTGACCAGGACAAAAGTCGGAAGATTCGAGTTGAAAGACAGTCTGAAATTAGAGGAACTTCGTGACCTTGCACAAAATGGCAGGCTGGAAGATGCACTGATCCCACTGGATCAGATGTTCAGTGAATTACAGTCCGTTGTCCCTGCTGAAAAATATATTCCCAAAGCCTATAATGGAAATGATTTTTTCAGAAACCAGTTATCGGAAACTGGAAAATTCTGCTCCGGTGAAAAGGTCAGAGTATATGATGCAAAGGGACATTTTATCGGAATTTACCGGTATATGGAAGACAAAAAAATGTTCCACCTTGTAAAAATGTTCCTTGACCCGGAAGAATTGAGGTAATTATGCAGTATATAAAAGGAATTGATGCTTTCAGAGAGGAAAAAAGAACAGCCGTAACTCTTGGAAAATTTGACGGGCTTCACAGAGGACATCAGAAACTGATTGAAAAGATCCGCTCTTATGCGGGAAACGACTGCGTCAGTGTTGTATGTGCATTTGATATGCAGAGAAGCTGTCTGATGACAAAAGAAGAAAGAAAAAAGCTGCTGGCTGGAAAGGTGGATTACCTGATCGATTATCCCTTTACCGGAGATCTGATGACGATGGAAGCTGAACGATTTATTCAGAAAATCCTTTACGAAAAACTTCATGCTGCACATATTGTTGTTGGTTCGGACTTCTCCTTCGGGTATCGAAAACGCGGGGATCATCAGATGCTGGAGCGATATGCACAGAAATATGATTATACTGTTGATGTGGTAGAAAAAGCACGTTTGGGAGACCGCGAGATCAGCAGCACCTATGTACGGGAGGCTTTGTCCCATGGAAATATCCGGCTGGCACAGGAACTTCTTGGATATCCTTATGAGATGACGGGAATTGTAGAACATGGACGGGAACTGGGGCGTACTCTGGGATTCCCAACGATGAATGTTGCACCACAGGATGGGAAGATTCTTCCGCGGTACGGAGTTTATGCCTGCCAGGTTCTGATTGACGGAACATGGTATGGTGGTGTGGGAAATGCAGGAGTCAAGCCGACGGTAATGCAGGAACAGAGAGAATTGTTTGAAGTTTACGTTTATGATTATGCAGGAAATGCATATGGGAAGTACATTACGATCCGGTTCCTGGAATTTGAGCGACCGGAGACAAGATTTGATTCTTTGAAAGAACTGAAAGCGTGCGTGATGCAGGATATGCGATATGGTGAGGAATATCTTCGAGAACATCCACTGACAAAAAGCTGATGGATCAGGATATAGCTGCAGAGACAGGATTCAGAGAGTATTCATCAGGGCATGTTACATGCAGAAATGATTCTGTGCAAATGATTCTGGAAAATAGTTCTTTACAAGAATGTTCCCCTGTGCTATACTAGCAAAGGTTATGAATCAGCCGGTGTTCGGTAATCGGATCACTCCGACCATTGCTTAATGCCAGGCGGTTATATCAAGAAATTTAAGGAGGAAAAGAACATGATCGCAAAAGAAAAGAAACAGGCTATCATCAAAGAATTTGGAAGAACAGAGGGAGATACAGGATCACCGGAAGTACAGGTTGCTATCCTGACAGCAAGAATTAACGAGCTGACAGATCACTTTAAGGCTAATCCGAAGGATCACCACTCAAGAAGAGGACTTCTGAAGATGGTAGGACAGAGAAGAGGACTTCTTGCATACCTTAAGAAGATTGATATCGAAAGATATCGTGCTTTGATCGAGAAACTTGGTCTTAGAAAATAATTACAGAGCGAATGTTGTCAAAAGCATCATCCTGTGTCAATATCACATGGGGTGGTGCTTTTTTGATGATATGCGAATAGCGGGTAGGATTGTGGGAGTGCGTAGCACGAAACAATCCGTTGGCATCATTGTTGGGGGCTTTTGCCCCCAACATCTTTTATTTATAGAAAGATTGCATAAATTGATTGGATTTTTTGCCAAAATGTAGTATAATTTTGCACAAATGAGTTATATGAGAATTATACAAATAGAAGGAAGAGAGGAAGTTGTATGAAAAAGAAGAGACTGATTTCTCTTATTGCGGCGTTTTCACTTGTATTTACAGGTGTTACAGCATACGTTCCGTCAGGAGTTTATGCTGAAGAAAATGTTCAGATGGAGAATCTTGTTCAGGGGAAGGCGGCGATCGCCTCATCCACAGCGAACGGTTATGGACCGGAATATGCTGTGGATGGAGTTACCTCAGAAACAGTTCAGTGGAATTCTGCAGATATGAAGAACTGGGGAGCTGCATCAGGGAACAGCAAGGATTCTGAAGAACAGACTGCTCAGTGGATTCAGATCGACCGGGGAGAAAATGCAGAGGAAGAAGATATTTCGTCAATTAAGCTTTGGTATAATGTGAAAGTATGGCCGATGGAATATGAGATTTATACAGCGGATGAGTCAACACTTACAGAGGGGAGTACGGATGTTGACCTGAATAACTGGACAAGTCTTGTCAGCGTCAGCAGACCTTCGGCGAACGGTCAGGTTGCCAATGGTGAAGGGCAGAATATTGCCGATACAAGTGCAAATACTGATACAATTACTGCAGCCAGCAGTCCGGCACTGGCATCAGATAAAAAATTGAAAAGATATGTCTTAATGTATATCAGGAAAGTAAATGCACAGGCAGTCGGAAATAATGTCAATCTTCGGGAAATCCAGATCTTTTCCCAGAATGAAAGTGCAGATGTGAACGGAACGCTGGCCGGTATCACAGCAGATTCTTTAAAGGTTCAGGATGGACAGATCACTGTAGATACAGGAACAGCCAGGGGTGTGAATGCCTATGTGAGAGGCAGCAGCCTGGAGAATGTAGTCAGCAATGACGGTCAGATCAGTGATTATAATATCGGTGACCGCAATGTCACGCTGCTTGTCAGAGTAGAGAATAAAAAGAATCCGGATGAATATGCGGAGAAGAATATAGAAGTAACGATCCCGGATCACAGCGGAAATTATCCGGAAGGAAATTTCCCGGAAGTATCAGCTCCAAATGAAAAGCCGGAAGTAATTCCAAGTCTTCAGGAGTGGTATGGATATGAGGGGGATTTTGAGCTGACAGAAAGTTCAAAGATTATTTATAATGATACTGCAGATGCAGGGATTCGCGAAGCAGCATGGAATATGCAGGAAGATTTAAAGGAAATCGCAGGACTGGATCTTACTGTAGAAGAGGGAAATGCACCGGCTTCTTCCAATGATATTTATATTGAGTCACAGACCGATGATACATACGGAGTTGGGGATGAAGGCTATCTGTTAAAGACTGATGATGAGGGGGTTCACATTTATGCACCTACCTATACAGGATGTCTGTACGGAACGATCACGGTGGAGCAGATCCTGGATCAGGCAGAGGACAACAGAACAGTTCCAAAAGGTATTACGAGAGATTATCCGGCTTATGAGGTACGGGGAATCATGCTGGATGTGGCACGTACACCATACAGACTGTCACAACTTCAGGATTATGCCAAGATCATGCTGTGGTATAAGATGAACGAATATCATCTCCACATTAATGATAATGATAACTGTAATACAGCGTTTGCAAGCAATGAGACACATGCCGGATTCCATCGGCTGGAGAGTGATGAATTTCCGTCACTGACATCTGAAGTGAAGCACGCGGGAATCCCGTCCAATTTTGTGAATGAGGATTATTATCTGAATAATGCAGATTATCAGGGCAATCCGACCTACACGAAGGAAGAGTGGAAGGAATTGCAGCAGACATGTTCAGGTCTCGGGATTCATATGATGACTGAGATCGATCTTCCGGGACATTCACTTTTATATAATAAGTATGCAGATGAAAATCCGGATGGCATTGACTGGCTGCAGGGAGGAATCCGCAGCACAAGTACCAATGTAACTACAAAGGGAGGTCTGGAGCTTCTGGATCTGCAGGGGGCAAATGCTGAAAGAGCACTCCGCTTTGCAAAGACTTTATGGAATGAGTATACAGAGGGCAATTCTCCGACAATTTCAGGAGATGTAGTACATATTGGAGCGGATGAATACTGGGATCATACCCCGAAAGACCAGTTCGCACAGTTTGCGGATCAGCTCAGACAGACGATTCAGGGCAATTTGGGATCTGATACAAAGATCAGAATGTGGGGTGCGGGAACAGGAATGTTCTCAACAGCATCTACCGTACTTTCTGATGTGGATCTTACGTCCAACTATCAGTTGGATATCTGGGCAACAAATTATGAGAATGCAAAGGCACGTGCAGCAGAGGGATATGGAATTGTAAACTGCCGTGATGCATATTTATATGGAAATCCGGGCAGAACAAACCGTGATGTACCAAATGCAGAATATTTGTTCAATGACTGGAATCCAACGATTTTTGGAGCAAATAATGTACTTTTAGGTGAGCCAAATCTTCTTGGAGCAAAGGCTGCTATCTGGGGAGATCAGAGCCAGGAAGGTATGACAGAAAAGGATGTTCACCAGAGAGTCCTCAGAGCAACAGCGATTGTAAGCGAAAAGACCTGGGGAGGAACGGATGATTCAGATACATTTGAGCAGTATGAGATGAGAGCTGCAAAACTTGCAGAAGGACCGGGGACAGACATTGCAATGCAGGCGGATTCAGACTCCTCCCTGGTACTGGATTATGATTTCAAGAATGTATCTTCTGATGGAAAGACAGTTTATGATACAAGCGGTAACGGCTATAACGGAACACTTGGAAATGGAGCAGAGATCAGTGAAGACGGATATTTGTCTTTTGACGGTACAGCACTGACAACTCCGCTTAAGACACTTTCTTATCCATATACAGTAGCATTTGACCTGAAAGTAGATTCGGAAGAAGCTGCAAAAAATACAACCGCATCTTCCCTGTTTTCAGGTTATGATGGACAGATTCAGATTGCAGGAACAGAGAGCGGTCATTTATCAGCCAATGTAAATTACTTTACACGAGATTTCAACTATACAGTACCGACCGATGATTCTACAGTAAAGATCATGCTCGTAGGAACATTCCAGGGAACGAAACTTTATGTAAATGGACAGTTGCAGACCTTCCTTTCACAGAAGTCAGATGCAGACGGACTGGCAAGCGGTGCAATAACAACACTTAATTCTTCGGTTCTTCTTCCGCTGGAAAAGATTGGAGAAAACCTGCATGGAAAGATGGCAAATCTTCAGGTTTACAATCAGGCTCTGTCAGCAGAAGAGGCGGCAGAATACTATACAGATGACTGGAGTGAAACTACAGTTAAGACGAATGTTGCACAGAATAAAGCAGCAGGCGGTACTTCTTACAAATCAGGAGATGCAGTTGACAATGCAGAACGAAGAATCAACGTCGCTTTTAAGGCATTTGACGGAGATGCATTTACTGAAAAAGAAGATACAACAGCGAAGCCGGATACAAGTACTTCAGAGATGAATTCATTCTGGAAAGGCTATCATGCAGACAGCTCTTTATGTGTGGATCTTGGAGAGACCAGAACAGTCAGCGAAGTTGAGATTCAGTGGAGATACGGTGGAAAAGGAAAAGATTTTAATATTCTTGTATCGGATGACGGAGAGAACTGGACAACTGCAAAAGAAGTACGCGGAAATGGTGATTTCTTCAATACAGTAAGCCTTGATGAACCAACTGAGGCAAGATATGTAAAAATGCAGGGAATTGCATCTAATGCATCTGCAGGAATATACATGATCCAGGAATTTAAAGTATATGAGACAGTTGATAAAACTCAGTTAAATACACTGCTGAAGCAGGCAGAAGAGTTAATAAAAAAAGATGGACTCAATTTTGAGTCAACGGATTCATCCGAGTCCAGTCTTGTAAAAGCAGCCGTATATGCTTCTTCATTGAAAAATAATAAACTTGCAACACTTGAGGAGACAGAGAATGCAAGAACAGAGCTGGCTGCAGCGTTGCAGAATTACAGTACAAAACCGGAGCCGGAAAAGACTTACTCTGTTACAGTGGTTCAGCCGGAAAACGGAAGTCTGACGGTTTCTGAAGATAAGGCAAAAGAGGGGGACAAGATCACCATTATAGTATCCGCAGATGACGGATATAAACTTAAGGGTGTAAAGGCAGTAATGGAAGATGATTCCGTGGTAGAGCTTACGGAGGAAGCAGATCACAGCTATTCATTCGTAATGCCGGCAGGAGCAGTAAGTGTTTCAGCAGAATTTGAGAAAAATGATGCAGGTACAGATAATCCTGACCAGCCGTCCAAACCGGATCAGCCATCAAATCCCGACCAGCCATCGAAACCTGACCAGCCATCGAAACCGGATCAGCCATCAAATCCTGACCAGCCATCGAAACCGGATCAGCCATCAACATCTGATAAATCATCAAATGGAGATCAGGGATTAGGAAATAAGGATGCTTCAGTTTCAGGAAAAGATGATACAGCGGTTAAGACAGGCGATCCTCTGAATGCAGAAAGACCAGTTTTATTATTTGTTATTTCAGCGATGTTATTGCTTGCTGCATGGGAGTTAAAAAAGCACAAAGATAATATTTAAGAGGGGTTCACAGAGGAGAATCATCATTGAAAATAAAGGGGCTGTCGCTTTAACACGATTTAATATGCTCCCTTCTAGGTAGACAAGTGAAATAATAAAAACTTGTCACTTAGGAGGGAGCATATTTTATGTCTAAAAGAAAAGTATCTGTTGAGGATAAGACATATGCTGTAAATCTATATCTGGATGGAAAAGAAAGCCAACGGCGAATTGCCGATATGTTTGATGTAAGTCTCGCATCTGTCCAACAATGGATTCGAA
>ENA-OQDC01000640-OQDC01000640.1-human-gut-metagenome-genome-assembly--contig:-NODE-640-length-23099-cov-3.937620_pt1 | contig 23099 bp, 27 predicted proteins | sample MGYA00242770_ERZ504601 | MGnify/ENA primary metagenome ERZ504601 (study PRJEB26092, sample SAMD00036305) | human gut metagenome | host: Homo sapiens | study: EMG produced TPA metagenomics assembly of...
GAGGGGTTTTATCGTCACTTCCCCTACAATTTTTCCTCCATTTTTGTGCACCCCTCCAAAATCACTTTCGTCATATTGACTTTATGTAGGGGGGGGGGTTAGTATTATTCATGTACATTTTGCACACATGCTAAAATTGAAGAATCGGCAAACCAGTCGAAAGGCTGCGACGCAAAGCTACAGGGCCTGTAATATGGCAGCTAGCTGCCCTTTCCAAACCATACCGCACATGGGCATCACCTCAAGGGCGGTAGGTTCCCAAAGTACAAAACGCAGAGCGTTGTACCAGCCATTTGGCTGGTGCGGCGCTCTTTTGTTTTGGCCGGATGCATAGTTTTATTTGGGAAGTATCATAAAAGGAGGAAAAGTTTATGAAACTGAAACGACTTGTCAGCGCCATTGTGGCCGTTGGCATGATGTTTGCCATGTTGCCCGTGTCGGCGGTCACGGCGTTTGCGGCAACAGAGGTTGGCGGACTTAAAATTGTGGAGGGTGGATATCCAATGGTTCCTGAAGAACCAACTGGAGATACCGAAGCGAATCAGACAAGTGCAACAATTGATGGCGTTAATGTTACAAGAAAATATGGCACAACCATTGCTTCTGGTAAATTGGATTATTGTTATGGTAGTGGATGGCTGTGCAAAATTGTTCGTGGCCAAACAAATGCAAGTGCTATAGAAATCTATGCAGGGTACAGCTATGCGGGCTCTGAAATTCCAATCACTGTCGATTTTGCTAATAAAGGAACCGTTACAGGCGGTTCTTACAACGCATTTAGCAATTGCGGCACTGTAACAGGCGGATATGCTAAAATCTTGACAAATCTTGTTAATGGAGAAATCAATGGAGGAACCTTCAAAAAATTGAAGTCGAATGCGGGAACTATCAATGCAGCCGTATTTGAGCAGAAGGATAATTTAACATCTCCTAATGAAATAACCGCAAATGGCTGCTTAATCAATAAGATGATTTCGACGAAAGCCTATACAGTTGGTGAACCGACTGTTACGATTTCGTACCCAGATTCGCGCCAGAAAGTTGAGAAATGGTTTATTAATGGCCAGGAAGTGAATAAAACAACTTTCCCGGATGCAACTTTTGACTATGATGGTGATTATGCAACATTGACATTCAAAATGCCTGCTGGCAAAAATGTTGTAATTACTGTCGAAAAAATCAAGACGGAACTGAAAATCAAAGATAGTTTACCTATAGATGAAAAGGGCCAATATTCCGGCGGCCCATCGGATGGGTGGACTTACAACAACGGCGTAGAGACCACTGAGCCTAATAAGTCTATGAAGATTGAGGACTGGTATACTGCCGATTTAGAAGGAAATACCGTAAGATGGAGTGTTACCAATAATGGAGTGCTAAAAAACGGCACCATTAGAGGTGGCGTTATCAATAATAATACCGTAGAAAATGTCACCTGTACCGGTGACTTCACCAACAATGATGAAATCATCAGTGGCGTATTCAGCCGCTATGCAAAATTTGGTGAGCAGAACCCCTCCGTCCGTTGGGTGACCGTGAACGGCGGTACCGTGAATGGTATGACCACCGCCGGTGTTGTCGGTGAGCAGGAAGTCACCATTACCGCCCCGGATGGCTTTAAGTGCTGGTCTGTTGCCGGTGATACCGATTTCACCCTGACTGAAGAGCAGAAGCATACCAACCCGCTGACTTTGAAGTTGAACGGTGAGGACAAAGGCACTATCATCCTGACCGCACAGAGCGAGGAAGGCTATTACCCCCTGAACCTGACCGATGGCAAGGCTTACAGCGTAACTGCCAACGGCGCGAAGGATAAGGAGATCACTGCCGCCCGTGCTGGTGATACTGTGATTCTGGAAGCAGATTCCACTCTGATTCCTGACGGTATGGTCTTTGACCGCTGGGAAATCACTGGTAATACTGAGCTGACCGGTGGCTTTGATGCCAGCGCTGAAAAGACACAGTTCACTATGCCCAATACGAGTGTGACCATCCGTGCAATGTACCGCATGGCTGATGTGGAAGAGCCTAATGTGCTGGGCACTGTGGCTGTCGTGGCCACCGCCGGTGTAGGTGCAGCTATTCTCGGCTGGACCGGCTACAACATCGCCGCTGACCTGTACGCACAGTCCATCCTGCCCGAAGGTACGGCAATTCCCGAGACCAAGGAAGCTCTTGCTGTGATGCTGTGGCAGAACGCAGGCAAGCCCGAAGTCGCAGCTGCTGACGGCGCTTCCCTGACTGAATCCGAGCAGGCCCAGCAGTGGGTCGTTGCCAACGGCCTGATGGAGAACGAGGAGGATGGCACCTTCCACCCCGAAAAGGGTGTGGGCAAGTTCGCCGCCTTGAATACCATTAAAAAGCAGACCGAAAAGGCAAACGCTCAGTAAACCATTTCTTATTTAACCATTCCCGAATAATCCCAAAACACAGAAGCGCCTCATCCACAGCAGGATGGGGCGCTTCTGCGTCCTGCCTGAATTCTGCCCGAGTGGCTCCATTCCGGCTTGCTTCTCTGCTATAAAGTGTGCTATACTGATTTGATAAAAACAACCACCAGAACAAAGGAAATCTGCCTATGCGCATCGGATTCGTTGAACTGCTTCTCATCCTGCTCATCGCGTCACTGACCATCGGGCCCAGTGCGGCCCTGTGGGTAGACCGCTGGCTTCGCCGCGCCAACCGGGCCAGCGCCGCCGCTGCCCGCCGCCGGGCCGTGCAGGAGGCCCAGCGTGCCGCCGAGCGGGAGGAAGTGCTCCAGAGGTTCCAGAAATTGAGCATCGTGTTTACGCTGGCTGCGGTTGCCGCGCTGGTCTGGGCGCTGGTGCTCCGGCCCATTGAGGCCCCGCCCAAAACCTACACCGCCCCGGATCACCGGCAGGCCTCCGGCGCGGCACAGGCAGCGCTTTCCACCGACCGCAGGGAGATCTGGGATCTGGGCGGGTATCAGGGTGTGGACTGCATCCGCACCCGGGATGGCCTTGTCTATGCGGCGGCGTGGAACGGCTCCTCCCTGAAGAAACGCACCAGCGATCTGGTGCGCACCGACGGCGGCAACACTGCGGTCATCCTGAGCGTAGAGGGCGAGCTGACCGGCTTTGCGTTCGATGCTGCAGGAGACCTGTGGCTCACAGTCCTCACCCCTGCCGGAGGCACTCTCTGCCGCGCCCGGCACGACAGCTGGGGCGCTTCGGTGGAGCAGGTGGTCACGCAGATCGACGGTGCCCCGCTGGGAGCCCTTTCTGCCGTGGAAGTCGGTGCGGACGGCAAGGTCTACTTTGCCATGGTCGGGCAGGAGAGCGCGGAACAGGGGCTGGAAAGCGCCCTGCGCACCGAGCTGCTGGCCCACACCGGAACAGGTGCGGTATACGTTTATGATCCCGCTGCCCGCACCGTGGAGCAGGTGGTGGGCGGCATTGCCGGAGCGTCCGGCCTTGCGCTGGACGAGCGCACCCAGACCCTCTACATCTCCGACCTCGGCAGCCGCTGCATCTGGAGCGCGGCGGCCTCTGCCCGCGGCCTGACTGCAGGGGGCAAGGGCTGTCAGAGCAGCTTCAGCGGGCTGCCGGGCTATCCCGGCGCGCTGGCGCTGGATGAGGACAGCACCCTCTACATCAGCTACCGCTGGGCCAGTTCCAGCTGGCTGGAACGCCATGCAGGCAGCACCTTCCTGCGCGGTGTGGCCCTGCGGCTGAGCGAATCGATGCAGGAGAACCTGTTCTCCCTGCCCGCCGACGGCATCCGCGCCGAGGCCGTTTCCACCGCCAGCGGAAGCTGGCTGTGGAGCTTTTCCGGCAAGCCTCAGGGCAGCAGCTCTGCCCTCTGCCCGGTGGAAAACCGGGTGTATTTTGGCATCGCGGGAGAAAAAGCCCTTTATTCTGTACGGGTCTGAACCGCTCCATCACGCTTCGCGTGCAAGCTCCCTTACCAATGGAAGCCCCTGGCATTCCGGAAAAATTGTTGGAAACGCTTGGGCCCAATCGAACACAGAACATCGGGTCATCGCGGCAACCGATCGATAGGAGGTAATTGATATGACAGACGCATTCAAACAGCAGATTCAGGCGGAAGCCCGGCAGGCAGCGGAAGAGCTGCTGGAACAGGCAAAGCTGAAAAAGGGCGACGTGTTCGTGGTGGGCTGCTCGTCCAGCGAGATTGTGGGCGGGCACATCGGCAAGGACAGCAGTCTGGAGGCAGCGCAGGCCGTGTATGCAGGCATTGCACCGGTGCTGGCTCAGCGCGGCATCTGGCTGGCGGCACAGTGCTGCGAGCACCTGAACCGGGCCATTATCATGGAGCGGGAAGCCGCCGAACAATACGGTTGGGAGGAAGTGTGTGTCGTGCCCCGGCCCCATGCGGGCGGCAGCTGGGCCACCACCTGCTGGAAGCAGTTCAAAGACCCCATTGCCGTGGAGGAGATCCGCGCCCACGCCGGTATCGACATTGGCGGCACCCTGATCGGGATGCACCTGCGCCGGGTGGCCGTGCCGGTGCGGCTGAGCCTGAGCCGGATCGGTGAAGCAAACATTCTCTGCGCCCGCACCCGCCCGAAGCTCATCGGCGGGGAGCGCGCAAAATATACCGAGGAGGACTGATGCCCTTATGGCAGAAAAAAACCACCGGAAGAGATGCGGGAGGCCGTACTGGCCATCCGTGAAAAAGATGGCCGCTGCTGCCCGGGAGGCAGGCCGCGACCCTGCCGAGGTCCAGCTGTGCGCCGCCTGCAAGACCCGCACCGCTGAAACCGTGGCCGCAAGTGCCGCCCTGCCCATTGACGTGTTTGGCGAAAACCATGTGCAGGAGCTCTGCGCAAACTTTGACGCAGGTGCTTACTGCGGCAAGCCCAGCCATTTCATCGGGCACCTGCAGACCAACAAGATCAAAAAAGTCCTGGGCCGGACCAGCCTGATCCAGAGCGTGGGCAGTGAACACCTGCTGACCGCCATCGAGAAGGAAGCCGCCAGGGCGGGCATCGTGCAGAACGTCCTGCTGGAGGTGAACATCGGCGGGGAGGAGAGCAAGAGCGGCGTTTCGCCGGAGGCGCTCTGGCCCCTGCTGGATGCCGCTGCCGCACAGGAACACATCCGGGTCAAGGGCCTGATGGCCATTCCCCCGGTCAATGATGACGATGCACAGAACCGCCGGTATCTCGCCGCCGTCCATGACCTGTTCGTAAAGGCCGGGGAGCGCGGCTATTCCAACGTGGAGATGCAGACCCTCTCCATGGGCATGAGCGGCGATTACGAAAACGCCATCCGCGAAGGCGCAACGCTGGTGCGTATCGGCACCGCGATCTACGGCGAACGGGATTACAGCAAAAAATAAACCTCTCCGTCATCGCTGACCGAGAGGTTCAAATCAAGGAGGAATCATGGCAAAACAGAACATCAAAGACCCCGGTGCGCATCACAACAGCAGCGGCGTGCTCATCCGCCGCTTTTTACCCTATCTGGCAAAGCACAAGGCAGTGCTCTTTCTCGACCTGTTCTGCGCCGCGCTGACCACCCTGTGTGACATCTTCCTGCCCAAGATCATGAGCACCATCACCAACTCGGCCATGGGCGTGGGCATCACCCTGACCACCGGCATCGTGCTCAAGCTGGCGGGCATCTACTTTGTGCTCCGCATCATCGACGGCGCGGCCCAGTATTTCATGTCCGGCATCGGCCACATCATGGGCGTGCACATCGAGACCGACATGCGCCGGGATGCCTTTGACCATCTGCTGCTGCTCGACCACACCTACTACAACAACACCAAGGTCGGCACCATCATGGGCCGCATCACCAACGACCTGTTCGATGTGACCGAGTTCGCCCACCACTGCCCGGAGGAATTTTTCATCGCCTTCATCAAGATCCTGGCCTCCTTCATCATCCTGTGCCAGGCCAGCATCCCGCTGACGCTGGCGGTGTTCGCCTGCGTGCCGCTGATGGGCGTGGTATCCGTTTATCTGAACGGCCGTCTGCGTGCCCGGTTCCGGCAGCAGCGCATCCAGATCGGTGAGCTGAACGCCACCATCGAGGACAGCCTGCTGGGTCAGGGCGTGGTAAAAGCCTTTGCCGCCGAGGAGCAGGAGCGCGCCAAGTTCGAGCAGGGCAACAAGGACTTTGAGCACATCAAGACGCTGGGCTACTACGCCATGGCGGCTTTCAACACCTCCACCCGCCTGTTCGACGGCCTGATGTATCTGGTGGTCATTCTGGCGGGCGGCCTGTCGCTGGTCAACGGTAAGATCACCGCCGGTGACCTGGTGGCCTACATGCTCTATGTCACCACCCTGATCGCTACCATCCGCCGCATCGTCGAGTTTGCCGAGCAGTTCCAGCGCGGCATGACCGGCATCGAGCGCTTTGCCGAGATCATGGACACCCCCGTGCCTATCCACGATGCCCCAGATGCAAAACCCCTGCAGCCCGGCCCCGGTGCCATCCGCTTTGACGATGTCAGCTTTGAGTACCCGGACGACCATAACAAGGTGCTCCACCATGTCAGTCTGGACATCAAGGCAGGCGAGCGGCTGGCTCTGGTCGGCCCCTCCGGCGGCGGTAAGACCACTTTGTGCAACCTCATCCCCCGCTTCTACGATGTGACCAACGGCCACATCTACATTGACGGGCAGGACATCCAGCAGGTCACCCTCAAGAGCCTGCGCGAGGACATCGGCATCGTCCAGCAGGACGTGTACCTGTTCAGCGGCTCTGTGGCGGATAACATCGCCTACGGCAAGCCCGATGCCACCCGGGAGGAGATCATCGAAGCTGCCCGTCTGGCCGGTGCAGAGCGCTTTATCATAGCCCTGAAGGACGGCTTCGACACCTATGTCGGCGAGCGCGGTGTCAAGCTCTCCGGCGGACAGAAGCAGCGCATCGCCATTGCGCGGGTGTTCCTGAAGAACCCGCCCATCCTCATTCTGGACGAGGCCACCAGCGCACTGGACAACGAAAGCGAGATCCTGGTGGGCCAGAGCCTTGAAAAGCTGGCCCATGGCCGCACCACCCTGACCATCGCCCACCGCCTGACCACCATCAAGAACTACGACCGTATCCTGGTGCTTGGCTCCGAGGGCATTGTGGAATCCGGCACCCACGAAGAGCTGCTGGCAAAGCAGGGCGTGTACTACCGCCTGTGGAACCAGCTGCCCGGTGAGGACACCCTGTAACTCCAAAATTCAGAGATGACAAAAGCGGAACCGCTGAGTTTTCAACGGTTCCGCGTTTTGTTGTGGAAAATAAAGGGCTGTCCCCTCTTCGTATGTATAATATTATTCCTCATCCTTCGGGTTGTCCAGATGCTTGCGCTGTCTGCGTGTCAGTGCGGCGCACAGCTGCAGCAATGCAAAACACAGGATACCGGTAAAAACACCGGCAATGACAGCACCGACCCAGTATCCATAGGAAAAACCGCTGATCAGCGTAACCGCCACCACAGCAACCAGAGAACACACGGCATTGGCCGGGGCCGTATCCAAAAGGTGACGATCCCACAAACCATTGCGCAGACACGCAACACACATATAGATGCAGCCGATCATAAATACAACCCACTCTCCGGCAGCCTTGTCCGCAGCCCCGAACATCGTCTGCACGATCCACGCCGCCAGAAGGCTGCCCCACATCAACCAGAAGCCACGCCCCTCAATTTTGCGCAGAGTTTGCTCCTGCATCTCATCCAGAATATTTTTCTTGCTGTACAGTGAAAATTTCATTTCTCATTCCTCCCAGAACAGTTCATCCAGTGTTTTTCCCAAAATTTTGCAGATGCTGCGGCAGAGATTGATCGTGGGGTTGTACTCGCCCTTTTCGATCGCGTTGATGGTCTGGCGCGAGACCCCAGCCGCTTCTGCCAATGCCCCCTGCGTCATATCTTTTTCCGCGCGGGCAGCTTTCAGTTTCAGATTCTTCGGCATCCTGTCACCTCGTCTATTTCCTGTGAGGGTGAACTCGTTCCCTCTGGATACAGAATAGCACTCACCAGACATTATGTCAAGTATAATTTACTTTTTGTCCTGTATTTTATATTTCAAAAATAGAAAAAGCCCCGTGTCCGGCATATCGCACCGGCACGGGGCTTTGCAATGATTTCAGAAAAACGTTCCCGGCCCGCCGGGATGTAAGGATGCAACCGGACGCGCTCCAAAATCCCGGAGATAGTGCTGTTCCAGTTCGTCCGTTTTTGCCTCAAAAATAACCACGGCAGATTTACAATCGTTTTTTCATCAGCTTCAGGTTCGTTGCTTCTGCCATCCCGAAGCCGCCGTAAAAGTGCATGTGATGCGCATCATCCGGACAGACCAGTTCAATCATCTGTGCGCCGCGTTCCTGCACACGCTGTTCCACTTCTTGGAGAAGCTGTCTGCCATACCCCTTGTTCTGATACTCCCCGAAAATCAGGATCTCGTCGAGATAATAGAATGTAAAATCATCGTAGCTTTCCAAAAAACCGATGACAAGCCCTGTTGGAATATCGTTGTCATCTTCTTGCATCAGGCAGAGGGAATCCTCCATCGTTACCATTTGATGGATTCGCTTATATGCCTTTTCATAAGTCCAGCACCCGCCAGAATGTTGGTTGTAGTGATTCATGTAAAGCGTTGCTACTTTTTCAATATTTTCCTCTGTAATAGGGGTATAATTCATTGATTCAGCTCCTTCTTCTTATAAAATAAAAATCCCCATGCCCACACGATTGAGATGCAGGCATGGGGCTCAACCATTTTATCAGGTCTCAGCTTTCTGCAAGTAAAACTCACTTTCTGCCACACGGGTCACAAAGTCGTATTCCAGACGGGTCGCTCTGGATGGATTGATATTGTACCTCTTACAAACTGTGCGGAAATAGGAAAAATATTCCCTGTCCTCTTCATCCAGCGGAGCAACCCACCGGCATTCGGTCGGCTCCATCATTCTCCCACGATGAGCCGCACAGCACCATAGATGCCGGCATCATTGCCGAGGGTAGCGGCAACGATGGGGGTCTCGCGGCAGGAACTGAAGGCATAGGTCTTGAAATGCTCCCGTAGGGGGTTGAAGAGGACATCTCCGGCACGGGCGACACCGCCGCCCACCATGAACATCTCGGGGTCGGTGGTGGAGGCAATAGAGGCCAGCGCCATGCCCAGGGTGTCAGTCATCTCGTCCACCTCACGAGCGGCCAGTGCATCGCCTGCACGGGCGGCATCAAAGACATCCTTGGCGGCAAAGTCGGTGCCGCGCAGGGTGCAGGGGGTATCCGGGTTCTCGTCCAGCAGCTTCTTCATACAGCGGACCACGCCGGTGGCGCTGGAATACTGCTCCAGACAGCCGTGCTTGCCGCAGCCGCAGACCGCCGTCTCGTGGGGGTTGACGGTGATGTGGCCGATCTCGCCGCCTGCACCGTGGACACCCTCGATGATCCTGCCGTTGACGATGACACCGCCGCCGACACCGGTGCCCAGCGTGACCATCACCGCGCTGCGGCAGCCCTTGGCACAGCCCATCCAGATCTCGCCCAGCGCGGCCACGTTGGCATCGTTGCCCACCAGCACCTTGATGCCGTCCAGCAGGCCGGACAGCTGGATGGAGACGTTCCGTTCACCCCAGCCGCCGAGGTTGGCGCAGACAATGGGCACGATGCGGCTGTCCAGCACAGGGCCGGGCACACCGACACCCACGCCCTCCACCTGCTCGGCAGTGATGCCGTTTTCCTGCATCTTATCCTTCACGGCCTTGGCCAGGTTCCCAAGGATGTGCTCACCTGCATTGGAGGTGTCGGTGGGCACCTCCCACTTTTCCAGCAGAGCGCCCGCCGTGGTAAACAGGCCCACCTTGGCCGTGGTGCCGCCCAGGTCGATGCCGAATGCGTACTCTTTCATATTCATTTACCCCTTCTTTGCGGCGGTCAGGCCGCCGGTTTTCTCATCGTTATCATTATAGCATATCCATTTGCAAAAGACAGAGGCTGAAACAGGATTTATGCAAAAAGCCGAAAATCCGTTTCGATTTTTGGCAAAGCAAAAGGCCCTCCCGCAGTGGGAGGGCCGGAAAGCCTTGGGAGAACTTACTCCTCATCAGAGGATTCCTCTTCGTCATCCTCATCCTCGTCGTCATCATCCGTCTTGGGCTTATAGAAAATGCCGCTGAGGAAGATGCTGATAAAGTACAGCAGGCACATGGGAACTGCCACGAAGCACTGCGACACGATATCGGGCGGGGTGATGATGGCTGCGACCAGGAAGATCAGGACAATGGCAACGCCGCGGCCCTTCTTCATGATCTCGGGGTTTGCAATGCCCATCTTGGCCAGAATGATGGTGACCAGAGGCATTTCAAACACACAGCCGAAGATGATGAACATGGTCAGGCAGAGGTTGATGTAGCTCTCGATGCTGATGGATGCCGTGATGTAATCGGTACCCTCCAGCGTAACGAGGAAGTTCAGCATGAACGGCAGGGTGACCTTGTAGGCGAACAGCACACCCACGCAGAACAGCGCCAGACCGAACAGCAGCACCAGCCGGAAGAAGAAGCTCTCGCTCCGTTTCAGGCCGGGTTTTGCAAAGGCGTAGACCTGATACAGCGCCACCGGAATGGTCACGATCACCGCAGCGATCAGGGACACCCGGAAATACTGCATCAGCTTTTCCTGCGGGGCCAGGAACACGAAGGTGTAGTTCGCATTCATTGCCATGGCCGTCAGCAGGTCGATCAGCTTATCTGAAATTGCCAGGAAGCCGATCACGCCCACTACAAACACCGCCGCGCAGATGATCAGCCGGTTCCGCAGCTCTTTCAGATGTCCGGTCAGCGTCATGCTGCCGTCGTCCGACATGACTTCGGCTTTCTTTTTGCGCTTCACGTTGGTAGCCACAAATTACTCCTCGTCCTTCTTCTCAGCCTTTTCCTCGGTCTTGGTCTCGGCAGGCTTGGCATCGCCGTTCTCATCCACGTCGTCCATGCCTTCCTTAAAGTTCTTCATGGTCTTGCCGAACATCTTGCCCAGCTTCGGCAGGTTCTTGGGTCCAAAGATGACCAGAACGATGATCAGAACAATGATAAGCTCCTGAGGTCCGATTCTCATAATAATAATCTCCTTTTTCCTCTTGCCGCGCCGCTTCTGGCGGGCTGGATTCCAGTTTTATCCTACAACCGCGGGCGCGGGTGTATCCATGTACTTAAACCTTTGCCTCTTCGGCAGGGGCAGCCTCCTCAGCGGGAGCAGCCTCGGCAGGGGCTTCGTTTGCAGCGGGGGCCTCCTCGGGCTTTTCCTCTGCAGCAGGCTCTTCTGCCTTTTCCTCTGCCTTCACAGGCTCAGCGGCAGGCTCTTCCGCCTTGACGGGCTCTTCGGGCAGCTCCTCCACGGTATCCTCCAGCTCGGCCACTTCCTCGACCTCTTCGGCCTTCTTGGCTTCTTCCTTGCTGGTCTTACCAATGTTGGTAAAGCTCTTGGTGACATCCTTCATGCTGTCGTCGATGTCCTTCTTGATGTCGGTCAGGGGAGCAACGGCTTCCTTGATGGGGGCCTGGATCTCGTTCAGGGGCTCCACCACATTCTTCTGGATTTCCTCGGAAGCGGCACCGGTGTACTTTTTCAGCTCCCGCAGCATCTTGCCGAGCTTGCGGGCGTACTCGGGCAGCTTATCGGGGCCGATGACCACGAAGGCCACGATGGCCACCAGGATCAGCTCTGTAAAACCAATTTTCATAGCGTTCCAATTCCTTTCCTCTCACACAACAGGCATCCTTTGCGGCCTGTCGTGCTGTTACTGCACAGGGGATGCGGCGCGGTGTGCGCCTTTGTTGCCCTATGTATACCGGAAGTGTGTGAACTTCAAATGAACTTATTTTGAACAGTATATGAACAAGAGCAATTTTATCATCAATTATATAACCGCTCGGATATTTACGCTTAGATATTGCATTTCGGAATTACTTGACCGGATTGGTCAGCGTACCAATACCCTCGATCTCGCACCGCACCACATCTCCGGGCTTGAGGAACTGCGGCGGGTCCATACCCATGCCCACACCCGCCGGGGTGCCGGTGGCAATGATGGTGCCCGCTTTCAGGGTCATGCCCTGCGAAAGCTCGGCAACGACATGGTCGATGTCAAAGATCTGCAGGGCGGTATTGGAATTCTGCCGCTTCTCGCCGTTGACAAAGCTGCGGATGCCCAGCCTGGGCGGGTAGTCGGCAAAGGCATCTGCCGTGACGATGCAGGGCCCGATGGGGGTAAAGCCGTCCAGACTCTGCCGAAGTACCACTGTTGTGCGCCGTCTGCACATCCCGGGCTGAGACATCGTTCAGGATGGTATAGCCGAAGATATAGTCCCGGGTCTGACCGGCGGGCACATCCCTGACATCCTTGGCCCAGCACCACAGCCAGCTCACACTCATAATCCAGCTTTTCACCAGATCGGTGTGGGCCTCGATGGGGCCGCCGTCCGGCACGGCGCGGGTCACGCGCTTGGAAAAGTAGATGGCATCCTCGTGTTTGGTGGCAAAGGCAGCGGCAGAATATTTCTCCGCCTCATCGGAGTGGGCCATATAATTGATGCCCAGGCAGATGACATCCTGTGCCGGGGCCGGGATGGGGCTTTCCAGCGTGACGGCCTCCACAGGCAGAGCGGGAATGCCCGCAATGGCCAGCGACAGCCCATACCGCACCTGCGGGGTCAGAAACGGGATGGCCTCGCTCAGGGTCTCATAGCTCAGGCCCAGCCAGCTCAGCGGCCAGACCTGCCGCCCATCCTCCGATAAAATCGCCGGGTCTTCCACGCCGTCCGGCAAACGGCAGGTAATAAAGCGCATACCGTATCCCCTTTCTCAGTGCCGATACGCAATGGCGTTCCGGATACGCTCCGCCTCTGCCTGACCAGCCAGCTGGCGCACCAGTTCCAGTGCAAAGGGGATGGCACCGCCCAGCCCATAGCTGGTGGTGATATTGCCATCCACCACGACCTCTTCATCGTGGACGACGGCACCGGCCAGCTGATCCTGGAAGCCAGCGTGGGCGGTGGCGTTCCTGCCCTCCAGCAGGCCAAGAGAGGCCAGGATGCTGGGGGCGGCACAGATGGCGGCCACCTTCCGGCCCGCCTTGGCAAAGGCGGCACAGGTTTCGGTGACCGTCTTGTTGGCGGCAAGGTTGGGTGTGCCCGGGATCCCGCCGGGCAGAACGACCATGTCCACATCGGAATAATCCACTTCCTCGGCCAGTGCATCGGCGGTCAGGTGGATCTTATGGCTGCTCACCAGCTCCCTGCGGCCCATGGCAGAGGCCACGATAACCTCCACCCTGGCGCGGCGCAGCAGATCTACCACCAGCAGAGCTTCGCACTCCTCGGTGCCATCGGCAAAAAATACAACTGCCTTACTCATCTTTACAGACTCCCTTCTAAAAAAGCGCACCGCAGGGCGGGTGCTCCCCTGCCCCGCGGCGCGCGGTCCGTGTTATTCTTCGGCGGGCTGTTCCGCCTTTTCTTCCAGCAGGCGGCGCAGCACACTGTCATCCTTGCTGATGACCCGGCTCACCCGGCTGATGATGGCGCTGGACGCACCAATGTTGCCCATGATGCTGGTATAGCTCTGCTTGTTGACCAGCTTTTCCGCAATGTTATACCGCTGCTCCATTGCACTGAGCTCAGCGTAGCTGCACACATCCTGCAAAAAGCGGTAGCACTCCTCAGGCGTTTTCAGCTCCAGCAATGCAGAATACAGGCCGGACTCTCCGGTGGGATGATCTTTTGCCATGGCTTGTTCCTCCCCTATCGTTCAGGTTGGGTCTGGCCCGCGCGGGGCACTTCAATACACTACTTTATTGTAGTGCAAACGCGGCAAAAAATTCAACGGGAAATTTACAGCATTTTTTCCAGCGTGGTCAGCTGCATGGAAATGCCCGCAGCTTCTGCCTCGGCAGGGCCCAGCACGCGGTAGCCCTTGGTCTTGAAGAACTGCAGCACCGGCAGGCACTTGGTGTGCACCTCGCAGTACAGGCGGCCCCGGCCCTCACCCCGGGCCAGACGCTCGCAGGTGGCCAGGATATCCCGGCCCAGTGCCTTGCCCCGGTACTCGGGCTTGAGGTAGAGGTGGAGCAGGTGCAGGCCGTGTTCTCCATCTTCCAGGCAAAGTAACCGATGGTCTTGCCGCCCAGCACCACGAGGAAATAGTTCACATCGTTGTCGATGTCCGCCTCAATGGCATCGGCGCTCTGCAGCGTTTCCACCAGCGTGTCCAGCTGCTTTGCAGGGTAATAGCGCTTGTAGACCTCGTGCCAGATCTCACTGGCAAGATCAGCGTTGGCGTGAATGTATTTGGCCTTTGCGACCAGCTTGTAATCGGGTTTCATAGTGCTCCTTATGCGTATACGATATAATCCGGCTTGCGGGGGGCGGCGGGGTGGGGTTCCTCTGCCGGGTAGCCCAGAATGCAGTGGCCCACACCGATATAGTCCCCTTCAATGCCCCACTTCTTCAGCAGGGCCTTGCCCTCTTCGGTCTCGAACTCTTCCTTTGCGCGGTTGATCCAGCAGCTGCCCAGCCCGATGGCGGCAGCTGCATTCATCAGGTTGCCCATCACAAGGCTGCCGTCCTGCACGCCACAGCGGGCGTTGGCATCGGCCAGCACCACCAGAATGGTGGGGGCACCGTACATGGGGTCGCCCGTGTTGCCCATCACGGCGGCATTCATCCGGGTGAGCTGGGCGCGGGTCTCAGCATCCTGCACCACCACGATCTTTGCGCTCTGGCGGTTCATGGCGCTGGGGGCAAAGGTGCCTGCACGCAGAACGGCTTCCAGCTCCTCTTTCGTGATCTGCTCCGGCTTGTAGGCGCGGCAGCTGCGGCGGGTCTCAAGGGTATGTAAGGTCTCATTGGTCATAGCAATTTCCCTCCCTGAAAGTTCTGGTGTTATTGTACCATACAACGCCGTAAAGTGCAAAACAAAAAGGCGGCTGCGCCTTCCTTTTTTGAAAGCGGAGCCGCCTGATTGCTCTTCGTTGGTTTGGAACGAGATGTTTTACAGCGCGGTCTTGATGTTGTGATGCGTGGAGCTGTAACGAACAACTGCTTCCATCAGGGCAACGGGCCACAGAATGACCTTACCCAGGATCTCGGCCGGCTTGACATCCACCGTATCCATGCTGTTGATGCCGAACAGAACCAGACAAGCAATGCCGCAACCCAGAATGTAATAGTACATAAGTCAAACCTCCTATATTTTTCTCACAGGCTTACGCCTGAAGCTCATGTGTCGGCGGGGCGCTTTCCGCTCTCCGCATCCTTACTATACCGCAGTTTCGATGTAAAGTCAATATCCAAAAACGTGAAACAAATTAAAGTTTCATTTTGAAGGCTGATTTTGTTCATGTAAATAAAGCAGTGAAGTTTTACTTTGCTTTATAAACGTGAAGTCAGTGTCCTGAATTGGCCGTGAGCCGGAAACAAATTGTTCATATTTTGCCCCGAAAGAGGCCGGAAACGGGCGTTTTGTCCTTGCAGAAAAAACAGGAAATGGTGCGCAAAGCTCCATCTGAAAATTTTGTGCAGAACGCCCTGCAATAACAGCTGTTTTCCATTCGTTTACAGGTTAAGGAAGGACGTGTCGGAGTTTTTTTGATTTTTTGAAGTGAGGACACCGCCATGAAGAAAATTTTTCACAAAAAAATTTTTGCCTTTTTCCTCTCGGCCCTGCTGGTGCTGGCCCTTTCCCTGCCCGCTTTTTTGCAGACATGGGCCCCAAGCCCTCGGTCACGCTCAAGCTCTATTACACGCCGGGCCAACGCTATGCGGTTACCCTGCTGGGCAATACCAGGGTCAGCGGGCCGTGGGGCTCTGCAGACCAGTACCGGAGCGGATGGGCTCCGGGAAACCTGGGAGGCGTTCCGGAACTATCCTGCCCCGGAGGGCTACTACTTCCTCGACTACTTCCAGGAATACCCCGGCGATGCCGATGCAGAGTTCGTCTGGGGACTACTACCCGCCCAACAAGTTCTATGTTCTGCTCTATAATATAGAGACCGGTACATTCTACCGCAGCCAAGAGCCGGTGGAGCGCTATGCCTTTTCCAGCGAGTGGCAGGTGCTTCTCGATTCCCAGGACGGCCTGCGGGTCTACCACAACCGCAACGATTCCGACACCCTTTCCTCCTTTGCCGCCCGGGTGCTCATCACCCTGATTTTAGAGCTGACGTGGGGCATCCTGCTTTTCGGGCTGCGCGGCCCCGCCCAGCGCAATCTCATTGGCAAGGTCAACCTTGCCACGCAGATCATCCTGAACCTCGGGCTGTGCTACGGCACGCTCTATCTCGGGCCGATGTGGGGCAATTTCCTTTATTTTGCACTGGAGGTGCTGGTGTTCTCCGTGGAAGCCTTTGTCTACAACCGGTATCTGCCCTGGCCCGAGGGCAAAAAGCCTCACCCCATCCTCTATGCGCTGACTGCCAATCTCCTTTCCTTCAGCATCGGGCTGGAATTGAACACCCACTGCACCAACACACAGATCCGGCTGATTGCGCTTGTCTGTCTGGTGCTGTGGTACGCCGGGCCGTGGCTCTGTCGAAAACTGCAGAAAGTGCAAAATGCACATAAAAGAAAAAAATTCGTCAAGATCAATCTTGTTGCGCACCGGGAAATCCGCTATAATAGAAGCGTCAAACCAGATTTTACCGGAAAGGAGACACGGACGTATGGCAAAGGCATCTCAGGTCGTTTTACTGGAAAATGAGTTTTACCTCATCAAGGCACCCAATGGGAAGGTGTTGGAGATCAAGAACTTCAACACGGAGAACGGCGCGGCCATCCGTCTGTGGGACTACGCCGGACATCCGTGGCAGCAGTGGCAGTTCGTGGATGCCGGCGAGGGACGCTGGCGGATCAGGAACCGCTTTACGGGCAAGTTCATCGATCTGGCCCTGGGCGGCGTGGTCGAGGGCACCTGGCTGCACCAGTGGGGCCGCACCAGCGGGCTGAGCCAGTGCTGGGAGCTGGAGTCCACCCGGAACGGCCGCACCCGCATCCGCAATGTGCTGGCCGACAAGTACATCGACCTTGTGGGCATGAACACCTCCAACGGTGCACAGGCCCAGATCTGGAATTACGTCTCGGGCGGCAATCAGGAATGGAACCTGGTGCGCGTTGACCCCGACACCGCGCAGACCAACGCCCGTGCCGAGGAAAAGCGGGACCCGGAGCCCACGCCCTCCCAGCGCAAGCACCAGAATGATCTGGTGCGGAAGCTGAACAACGCCGGAAAAGGCCGGGCCGCACGGAAATAAGAAACGATAAAAGCGTCCCACAGGGGGCTCCCTGTGGGACGCTTTTTGTAATGCTGACAGAAACGGAGAATTGCTGATGGATCCCAAATTTCCCATGCGCAACACCACCCTGTGCTATCTGGAGCAGGATGATGCCTACCTGATGCTCCACCGCGTGACCAAGAAGAACGACCTGAACCACGACAAATGGATCGGCGTGGGCGGCAAGTTTGAGCCGTTTGAAAGTCCGGAGGACTGCCTGCTGCGGGAAGTGAAGGAGGAGACCGGCCTCACCCTGACCTCCTACCGCTGCCGGGGCGTAGTGACCTTTCTTCTGGGCGAGCTGACCGAATACATGTTCCTTTACACCGCCGATGCCTGGACAGGCACACTGGTAAAGGATGCCGCCCGGAACGAGGGCATTCTGGAATGGGTGCCCAAGGAGCAGGTGGAGCAGCTGCCCATCTGGGAGGGCGACAAGATCTTCTTCCGCCTGCTCGAGGAGGACAGACCCTTTTTCTCGCTCAAACTCCGATATGAAGATGATACGCTGGCTGAAGCCGTGTTGGACGGGAAACCTTTATAACTCCCTCCGTCACGGCTTTGCCGTGCCAGCTCCCTCGGAGAGGGAGCCTTTTAGCCTCCCTCATTGAGGGAGGTGGCATCGCGTAAGCGATGACGGAGGGAGTTTAGTTCAGCTTCAGATCGCCCTCTTTGATCCAGCCCAGCTTGCGCTCGATCTCGCAGAAGAGAACGCTCAGGACTGCGGGCAGAACAAAGCAGATCAGGACCATGGCAGCCCAGTCCATGGGGGTAATGGCGGCCTTGGTGCCGGCGGCAATATCGTTCACCCAGCCGGTGTACACGCCGATCTGGCCCACCAGACCGCAGGTGCCCATGCCGGAGGAGACCGCCGCGCCGTTCATCTCAAAGTGGAACAGGCAGGTCGCCAGCGGGCCGGTGATGGCCGAGGCCAGCGTGGGGGCGATCCAGATGCGGGGGTTCTTGATGATATTGCCCATCTGGAGCATACTGGTGCCCAGGCCCTGGCTGACCAAGCCGCCCACACCGTTCTCCTTATAGCTCATCACGGCAAAGCCGACCATCTGGGCGCAGCAACCTGCCACAGCAGCGCCGCCCGCCAGGCCGGTCAGGCCCAGAGCCGCGCAGATGGCAGCAGAGGAGATGGGCAGGGTCAGTGCCACACCCACGATGACAGACACCAGAATGCCCATGACCAGCGGGGCCTGCTCAGTGGCCCACATGATCAGGGTGCCCACCTTGCTGGCGGCAGCACCGATGGGAGCCGCAATGAGCATGGAGAGGCCCACGCCCACAAAAATGGTCACCAGCGGGGTGACAAGGATATCGACCTTGGTCTCCTTGCTCACGGCCTTGCCCATCTCAGCGGCCACAATGGCAATGATCAGAACAGCCAGCGGGCCGCCTGCGCCGCCCAGCGCATTGGCCGAGTAGCCCACGGTGATCAGGCTGAACAGCACCAGCGGGGGGCAGTGCAGTGCCCAGCCGATGGCGCAGGCCATGGCCGGACCGCTCATGGCCGAGGCATAGCCGCCCAGATCCACCAGCACCTCCAGCCCGGTCTGCTGGCCCAGCGTTTTGATGATGGTGCCGATCAGCAGGCTGGCGAACAGGCCCTGTGCCATGGCACCCAGAGCCTCGATGAGATAACGCTGCGGAGTGATAACGATATCCTTCCGCTTCAAAAAGTCCTTTACACTTGACATAGACTCTTCCTAACCTTTCTCTCCCGGCCCATTGCGCGGGAGCTTTCCGTGTCAAGTATCATACCATACACCTGTCAAGACAGCAAGAGGAGACTGCGTTTTTCGTCCAAAACGACAAATTTCACAGCTTTGGATGCAATGATTCTGCTTTCCTGCTCGTTTTTTACTGTGGAGCGTGTTTTTTCTTTCCGCTTTTTCTGCCTGACGCGATGCCGGAGCACAGCGAACTGATTGACGGCGACCCGGGTTTGGGTGTATACTGGGAGAGTAAAAATAGCTTTATCCGCAATGATGCGAGACTATATTGGCGGGCCGGTGCAGTTCGTGTATCCTGCCCGGTCCAGCTTGGAGGCAGAGCAAGCGGCATGAAACCAACATCTTTCAAAAAATCAAGCAAGAACGGCACCGGCCGCAGCATCGGCCAGGCTGTTGCGTGCCTTGTGATGGCGGCAGCCATCACCATTGGCGGTGCGGGCACCACCTTCCTGCTGGCATCCCAGCCTGCGGGCCTGACGGTCGAGCCCGCCGCCCTGCAGACTGAGGGCAGGGTCACCCTGCCCAAATTCGATCATAAGAGTGACCGGAGCGAGGCAAAGGCCGAGAGCACCCAGCCAGAGGAGAGCGCTTCTTCTCAGGAGCAGGCCGCAGCCAGCACCCCAGCTGCACCCGTGACCAAGGCGGAGAACACCGCCGCCGCCCCGGCAGAGAGCACCGCCCCCGCTGCGGAGCCCGCTGTGCAGCCGGAGGCTGTCCCCTCCGACCCCATGGCCGGGGATGCTTCGGAGATCGAGAACGAGAACTCCTTCCCCCACTTCCTGACAGAGACCGAGGCGCTGGCCGCTGAGGACCCGATGGCCGCTCCCGAAGAGGCCGCCATCCTGCCCGAAACGGAGGAGACCGCCCCCGTAGCCGAGGAAACGCCTGCCGCTTCCGAGAACGGCGAGAATATGTTGGCCGAAGCCCAGATCAAGGATATCAACGGCACCGTTCTGCTGACCCCCGAGGAGATCCGGGATGCACTGGACAGCGGCACGCTGGACGAAGAGAGCATCGACCCCACCTGCCTGACCGGTGAAAACGGCCTGCTGCAGTGGCTGTGGGAATTCTTCTTCGGCAAGGATGAGGAAGAAACGCCCCAGTATTCCGGCTGGCGCACCGAAAACGGCAAGACCTATTATTACGACCAGAACACCCATCAGCCCGTCACCGGCATCCAGAGCATCGACAACAAGCTCTATTATTTTGATGCCTCCGGCGTGCAGCAGCCCGCCACTTTCGGCATCGATGTTTCCAAGTACCAGAGCAGCATCGATTGGGACAAGGTGAAAACGGCAGGTGTGGAGTTTGCCATCATCCGCATCGGCTACCGCGGCTACGGCTCCGGCGCGCTGGTGCAGGATCCCAAGTTTGAGGAGCACTTCACCAACGCCCGCAACGCCGGGCTGCGGGTGGGCATCTACTGCTTCAGCCAGGCTGTCAACGAGAACGAGGCCCGCGAGGAAGCACAGGCCTGCGTCTATGTGCTGAATGGCCGCCAGCTCGATTACCCCATCTACTTTGATACTGAGGCTTCCGGTGCAGGCAATGGCCGTGCCGATGGTCTGGGAGTGGAAGACCGCACCAAGTGTGCTGTGGCTTTCTGCGAAGAGGTCAAGGCACTGGGCTACAAGCCCGGCGTGTACGCCTCCACCACCTGGTTCCGCAAGCGGCTGGATATGAGCCAGCTGTCCAACTACTACATCTGGAACGCCCACTACAACGTGGCCTCCAGCCCCATTGCCTGCAACATGTGGCAGGGCACCTGCACCGCCCGCATCCCCGGCTACGGCGGCCAGATCGATGTGAACATCAGCTATATGGGCTGATCTGACTGCAAACAAAAAAGAGCGAGATCAATCCAGCAGATCTTCGCTCTTTTTTGATACGCCTTATGTTTTTAAGCAAACATATCCTTCAGCTTCTTGAAGAAGCCCTTGCGCTTTTCGTAGTTCTCCTCTTTCAGGGTGCCCTCAAACTTCTTCAGGGCATCCCGCTGGGCCTTGTTCAGCTTCTTGGGGATCTCCACCTCACACTTGACGTACATATCGCCCCGGCCGCGGCCGTTCAGATACTGGATGCCCTTGCCGCGCAGGCGGAAGGTGGTGCCGCTCTGGGTGCCCTCGGGCACGGTGTACTCCACCTTGCCGTCAATGGAAGGCACGGTGATGCTGTCGCCCAGAACCGCCTGGCTGTAGGTGATGGGCACCGTGACCCAGACATCATAGCCGTCGCGCTGGAACACCTCGCTGGGCCGGACCGTGACCATCACGATCACATCACCGGCAGGGCCGCCGTTGGCACCGGCATCGCCCATGCCGCGCAGTGCAAAGCTCTGGTCGTCGTCGATGCCCATGGGGATGGACACCTCCAGCGTTTTCCTGGCGGCAGTTTTTCCGCTGCCGTGGCAGACCTTGCAGGGGTTCTTGACCAGCTTGCCCTTGCCGCCACAGCGGGAGCAGGGCTGCTGGGTCTGCATCACGCCAAAGGGAGTGCGCTGCTGCCGGATGACATAGCCGCGGCCGCCGCAGTCCGGGCAGGTCTCGGGGCTGCTGCCGGCGGCGCAGCCGCTGCCATGGCACTCCGTGCACTCCTGCTGGCGGGTGATGGTGATGTTCTTCTTGCAGCCATGCACGGCCTCATCAAAGCTCAGGGTGATCCGCACACGGATATCCTGACCCTTGCGGGGGGCGTTGGGGTTTGCCTGACGGGCAGAGCCGCCAAAGCCGCCGAAACCGCCGCCAAAGATATCACCGAAGATATCGCCCAGATCGACCCCATCGCCGCCAAAGCCGCTGAAGCCGCCCGCGCCGCCGCCGTTCTGGGCTGCATAGCTGGGATCCACACCGGCAAAGCCGTACTGATCGTACAGCTGGCGCTTCTTCGGGTCCGAAAGCACCTCGTTGGCTTCATTGACTTCCTTGAACTTTTCCTCGGCATCCTTATCGCCGGGGTTGTAGTCCGGGTGGTACTTCATGGCCAGCTTGCGGTAAGCCTTTTTGATCTCCGCATCGGTGGCCGTTTTGGATACTCCCAGCACTTCGTAGTAATCGCGCTTTTCCTGTGCCATAACCATACCTCTATAAAACCAGCAAAGGCCGCCCCGGCAAAACCGGAGCGGCTTTTGCTTTTATCCGGCACGCCTGCCCGCCGGTTTGGCCGGGCATCTGCCGTTTGTGTCAGAACTTAGACTTCCTTGAAGTCAGCGTCCACAACGCCGTCATCGTTGGGCTTCTGCTGGTTGTTTGCGCCAGCATCGGGGCCGGGCTGTGCGCCTGCAGCCTGCTGGGCAGCAGCGGCAGCCTGATACATCTTCTCAAAGACATGGCTCAGCTCATCCTGCTTTGCCTTGATCTCATCGATGGAGCCGGACTGAACAGCGGTCTTGAGGTCGGCCAGCTTTGCCTCAGCCTCGCTCTTCACGTCAGCGGGCATCTTGTCGCCGTTCTCCTTCAGCATCTTCTCAGTCTGGAACACCATCTGATCAGCGCCGTTGCGGATATCGACCTCTTCACGCTTCTTCTTATCATCGGCAGCAAACTGCTCAGCTTCCTTCACAGCCTTGTCGATATCTTCCTTGGACATATTGGTGGAAGCGGTGATGGTGATGTTCTGCTCCTTGCCGGTGCCCAGATCCTTCGCGCTGACCTTCACGATGCCGTTTGCATCGATATCGAAGGTAACTTCGATCTGAGGCACACCACGGGGAGCCGGAGCAATGCCATCCAGGTGGAACACACCCAGGCTCTTGTTGTCGCGGGCAAACTCACGCTCGCCCTGCAGAACGTTGATCTCAACAGAGGGCTGGTTATCAGCAGCAGTGGAGAACACCTGGCTCTTGTGGGTGGGGATGGTGGTGTTGCGGTCAATGATCTTGGTGCACACGCCGCCCAGGGTCTCAATGCCCAAGCTCAGCGGGGTGACATCCAGCAGCAGCAGGCCCTTGACATCGCCCTGCAGAACGCCGCCCTGAATGGCAGCGCCCACAGCCACGCACTCATCGGGGTTGATGCCCTTGAAGGGCTCGCAGTTCAGTTCCTTCTTGACTGCATCGTAGACAGCGGGGATACGGGTGGAACCACCGACCA
>ENA-OQDC01000641-OQDC01000641.1-human-gut-metagenome-genome-assembly--contig:-NODE-641-length-23062-cov-4.119250_pt1 | contig 23062 bp, 30 predicted proteins | sample MGYA00242770_ERZ504601 | MGnify/ENA primary metagenome ERZ504601 (study PRJEB26092, sample SAMD00036305) | human gut metagenome | host: Homo sapiens | study: EMG produced TPA metagenomics assembly of...
GCCTACAGGTCAAACGCGAGTTGATTTGGTAATCAAGGATCAATACTATAACATGCGTCAAGTCATTGAAAAGATATGATGCCTGTTGAGTTGGCTAAGGAGGTTATGGAGGACCTAGGAATTGTTCCAGTGATTGAACCCATTCGTGGTGGAACAGATGGTTCAAAGATTTCATTTATGGGTATTCCAACTCCAAACCTTTTTGCAGGTGGTGAAAATATGCATGGTCGTTATGAGTACGTTTCTTTGCAGACAATGGAAAAAGCCGTAGATGTTATTCTTGGAATTGTCAGTAAACCTTAATTGAGCTTGCTTAAATACTGATTTTATGGTAGAATTAGAGGTAATGGAGGTGCTGAGATGATTAAAATTTTCGGCAAGTATCGTTACCATTGGCAACCCGAATTATCTTGGCTTATCATTTATTGGTCTTTAGCCATCACGCCAATCTTTATTGCAGGGGTCCTTCTGTTCGAGTTGTACTCGGTGCCCTCACATATTTTGATGCTTTTCACTATTTTTGTTGCTTTATTTGGTCTAGGGTTTCATCGTTACTTTATTATTGAAGATTATGGAATATTGCGTATTGTTTCTTTCAATATTTTTAAACCGCGTAAGGTGCAGATTAGTGATATTGAAAAAGTGGAAGTTATCAAAACCGGCTTGTGCCTCATTTTTAAAAATGGAAAGAAACGTCAGTTTTATATGAGAAAGTGGCCTAAGAAATATTTCTTAGATGCTTTAGCGCTTCATCCTAATTTCAAAGGTGAGGTAGAACTAATGGATCATATGACTAATTTTGATTATTTTGCATTTTATGAGGAACCAAAAAAAAGCCCTCAAGATTAAACTTCGCAAATAAGGGCTTTAGTAGGACAAGATTTGACAGCTGTCAAAGTCTCGGGGCTATTTTCAATCGTTCTACTAAAGTTGGTCGCTATCTTTAAATCTAACGATTCCTTCGTCATCATAATCAAAGACGGGAGAATAGGTTTGGCACAAACCACAAGCGATACATTTTTCTGGAATTAATGACACTTTCATAGTATTATTTTAAAATAGATTTATTGTTTTTACAAGGAGAAAATCATGAGTAAAAAACCATGGGAAGATAAGGTTTCTGAAGAAGAGTCGGAAGAAGTAGTTGATGCTGATTTTCTAGATGATGAAGATGAGTTTGAGGATTTTGAAGAAGAGGGAAACACTTCTTCAGATGAGGATCAAGAAAAAAGTGGCTTCATTAATTCGTCATTCTTGACAGTCTTGCTTAGCTTGTTCTTTATTATTGTTGTATGTATTTTGTTCTTTGTTTTCTATACATCAAATATTGGAGGAAGTAAAACTGCGGCGTCTAAGGAATCTTTAGGTTTCTCTTCAACTTCAACTAGCAAAGTCGTTAAATCTTCATCAAGCAAAAAAGATTCAAGTATGGGTGAAGATAGTGAGAAGTCAACTAAAGAGAAATCATCATCAACGATAGCATCCAGCTCTTCTAAACATGTTGAAAAAGACTATGCAACTGACTCAGCTGCAACAATACCATCAAGTGCTACAGCAGCAACTGACGGTTCATCAATCGTTGTTCAACCTGGCGAAGGTGCAGCTTCTATCGCAGCTCGTGCAGGTATCTCTGTAGATGAGTTGCAACGTCTGAATCCAGACCACATGACAAATGGATACTGGTTTGCTAACCCAGGAGATGTTGTTAAGGTTCAATAATTTAAAAGCAAAGGAACATCATGAAAGATATTAGAATTGCTATTGATGGTCCTGCGTCAAGTGGAAAAAGTACAGTAGCCAAGATTATCGCAAAAAATCTTGGCTATACTTATCTTGATACAGGAGCTATGTATCGTTCTGCAACTTATCTAGCTTTGCAGAATGGTTTGACTGAGGAAAATGTACCAGAAATTTTAGATCAACTCTCGCAAAACCCTATTTCATTTGGGAAAGCGGCAGATGGTAGTCCAAAAGTTTATGTTGGTGATGTTGATATTACACATCCAATTCGTGATAATCAAGTTACAAATAACGTCTCTTGGGTAGCGGCTATTCCAGAAGTACGTCAAGAACTCGTTTCACAACAACAGCGTATTGCTCAGGAAGGTGGTATCATCATGGATGGTCGTGATATTGGTACAGTGGTTTTACCTGATGCAGAACTCAAGATTTTCATGATTGCTTCTGTTGATGAACGTGCAGAACGTCGTTATAAGGAAAATATTGAAAAAGGTATTCCTGCTGATCTCGAGACACTTAAAAAAGAAATTGCTGAACGTGACTATAAAGATAGTCACCGTGAGGTATCACCTCTTAGACCAGCTGAAGATGCCATCACTTTTGATACTACAGGTGTGTCTATTGATGGTGTTGTGGAATTTATTCAAGAAAAAGCAAAAAAATTTATTGACAAAGGATGACTCACTTGTTATACTAATAGCAATGAGAAAAGCAGAAGTGAGAACTTCTCGCCTTGCGACTTAGGTTGTCTGGCCCAACATGTCAAATCCTTAAAGGGATATTATGTGTGCGGGCTTGTATATCAAGTCCGCTTTGTTTTTCTCTAAAAAAATAAAGAGGTGAAGATCATAGCTAAGAAAGATCTATTCATTAATGATGAAATTCGCGTTCGTGAAGTTCGTCTTGTTGGTCTTGATGGTGAACAATTGGGCATTAAACCATTGTCAGAAGCACAGGCTATTGCAGATGATGCAAATGTTGACCTGGTTCTTATCCAACCACAAGCTACGCCACCTGTTGCGAAGATTATGAACTATGGTAAGTTCAAATTTGAGTATCAAAAGAAACGAAAAGAACAACGTAAGAAACAAAGCGTTGTTACTGTTAAGGAAGTTCGTTTGAGTCCAGTTATCGATAAAGGTGACTTTGAAACAAAACTTCGTAACGGCCGTAAATTCCTTGAAAAAGGAAACAAGGTAAAAGTTTCTATCCGATTCAAAGGCCGTATGATTACTCATAAAGAAATCGGAGCTAAGGTATTGGCGGAATTTGCTGAAAAAACACAAGATATTGCGATTATTGAGCAAAGAGCTAAGATGGATGGACGTCAAATGTTCATGCAACTTGCACCAATTCCTGACAAAAAATAATTGTCAAATTAACACTATTTTAAGAGGAGAATTTTAAAATGCCAAAACAAAAAACACACCGCGCATCAGCTAAACGTTTCAAACGTACAGGTTCAGGTGGATTGAAACGCTTCCGTGCCTTCACATCTCACCGTTTCCATGGTAAAACTAAAAAACAACGTCGTCACCTTCGTAAAGCGTCAATGGTACATCCAGGTGACTTTAAACGTATTAAATCAATGGTTTCACAAATGCGTTAATCCGCTAGAAGCATTTCAAATTAACTAAACTAGAACTAATTCGGAGGAATATATAAATGGCTCGTGTTAAAGGTGGCGTTGTATCACGCAAACGTCGTAAACGTGTATTGAAACTTGCTAAAGGTTACTATGGTGCAAAACACATCTTGTTCCGTACTGCAAAAGAACAAGTAATGAACTCTTACTACTATGCATACCGTGACCGTCGTCAAAAGAAACGTGATTTCCGTAAACTTTGGATCACACGTATCAATGCGGCAGCTCGTTTGAACGGTTTGTCATACTCACAATTGATGCACGGTTTGAAATTGGCTGAAATTGAAGTTAACCGTAAAATGCTTGCTGATTTGGCAGTTAACGATGCAGCAGCTTTCACAGCTCTTGCAGATGCAGCTAAAGCAAAACTTGGTAAATAGTGATTAAGATGGGTTTTACCCATCTTTTTTTAGTCTCACGAAAACCATTATCTGTGCTAGTGGTTTTCGAAAAGCTTTTAGCGATGTATCAAATAATCCTCCAACTAAAGTGTTTCATTAGATAAGGTTTTCCGACCATTAATTAGTATATTAGAGGAGGATTCTTGATAAGATAGAATAATAGTTTAGCACATACTACATGGAATTGTAAGTATCATATTGTATTCGCCTCAAAATATAGACGTCAAATAATCTATGGGAAATACAAAGCAAGTATTGGTCAAATCTTCCTATTATGTGAAAGAAAAGGCATTGAAATTCATGAAGCTGAAGCTTGCCCAGATCATATTTACATGTTGGTGAGTATACCACTGAAGCTAAGTATCTCCTCATTTATGGGATATTTAAAGGGTAAAGTAGCTTAATGATATTCGACCGACACGCTAATTTAAAGTATAAATATGGGAATCGCAAATTTTGGTGTCGAGGGCTTTTATGTTGATACGGTTGGGCGAAATCAGAAGCGAATTGAAGCATATATTCGTAATCAATTACAAGAAGACGTGATAGCAGATCAGCTCAGTCTTTTCGAGGAATATGATCCGTTTACAGGTGAGAAGAATAAAAGAAAGTAGTCTAAAATAGACCCGCTAGTCGGGTCAGCTAGCAAAGGTGGTGCTGAAGGGAAACCATTCGGTAGGCCTTTAGGCCTCGGCTGGTAGCAGAGGCTTTCAGCCAAAGAGCAAACCACCCGTTCTCACGGGTGGTTTTGATTAAAAGGAGTTAAATATGATTTGTTTGGAAAAGGTAGAAGATATTCCAAGACTACAGGAACTTTTCGCGCAAATCCTAATCGTTCATCATCAAGCTCGTTCTGATATCCTTAAAGTAAAAGGAAGTAAGTTTACGGATAAAGAGTTATAAGGAGTAATAGGGGATGCAAATAAACCTGTATTTGTCTATGAAGATGAGGCTGGAACGATCTTGTGTCATCTCTTCTTGATAATTAAAGAAGTATCTGAAAATGATGGTCCTCAAAAACCTATTAAGACTCTCTTTATTGATGATCTTTGTGTTGAAGAAAAAGCTCGTGGACAAAAATTAGGAGAGAAGCTTTATCAATTTGCTTTGGACTATGCTACGGAGCAAGAATGTTATAATGCAACACTTCACGTATGGAATGATAACCAAGGTGCTCTAGATTTTTATGAGCATTTGGGAGTGAAACCGAGATATACAGAAATGAAAACTATCCTAAAATAGTAGTTTTTCACGAGATGAATTCAACTTATTTTTTATATCAAAAAGCAGCCCATAGATGTGACTGCTTCTTGATGATTAGTTTTTCTTTTTCATTTCACCATGTGGATAGTAAGTCCCTTCTGGCATATCGTTAATGAAAACATGGATAGCTTCCTTGGGAGCTTTTGCAACACGTGATACAACTTCAGTAACTTCGCGAGCAAGTTCAATTTTTTGTTCTTCTGAACGACCTTCAAAGAGATCAATTTTTACAAATGGCATAATGCATCTCCTTAGTTTTTGATAGTCCTATTATAGCACTAATTAAGATAAGATTCTAAAGTTTTTGGAAATTCTCGAAATAATGCTAGACTATGAATTAATTTGAAAGTAGTAGGTGCCTTATGATCTTAAAAACCTGTTTGCATTTTAAATTTAGCATATTCAAAGAGTTGAAAACCCTTACTAAAAATGCTAAAATAGTGCTAACTAGAGACAGTAAGGAGTAAACTATGACAATTGATTTTCACGCCGAAGTTGATAAACGTAAAGAAGCTTTGATGGAGGACCTTTTTGGTCTTTTGCGTATTAATTCAGAGCGTGATGATAGTAAGGCTGATGAAAAGCACCCATTTGGTCCTGGACCAGTGAAAGCTCTAGAACATTTTCTTGCTTTAGCTGAACGTGATGGTTATAAGACTCGTAATATTGATAATTACGCTGGTGACTTTGAATTTGGTCAAGGTGATGAAGTCTTGGGTATTTTTGCACACTTGGATGTGGTTCCAGCGGGTAGCGGATGGGACACTGATCCTTATGAACCAGTAATCAAAGAAGGAAAGCTTTATGCCCGTGGTTCATCAGATGATAAAGGGCCAACAATGGCTTGTTATTATGCTTTGAAAATTATCAAAGAGCTTGAGCTTCCAGTATCTAAGCGTGTTCGCTTTATTGTTGGTACAGATGAAGAATCTGGTTGGGGTGATATGGATTATTACTTCGCTCATAATGGATTGAAAGATCCTGATTTTGGCTTTTCTCCTGATGCAGAATTTCCAATTATCAATGGGGAAAAAGGAAATATTACTGCCTATCTTCATTTTGAAGGACAAAACGATGGTGACTTTAGCCTCGTAAGCTTTAATGGTGGCTTGCGTGAAAATATGGTCCCTGAATCTGCAAGTGCAGAGTTTACGGCACCTATCACTTTACAGGAACTTGAGTCTAAACTTAATGACTTTGTTGCTGATCAAGCAGTAACCGGTCAAGTGACTGAAGAAGCAGGTGTTTTCCATGTGACTATTCATGGTAAATCAGCTCATGGTATGATGCCTCAAAATGGTATCAATGGGGCAACATACTTAGCACTCTTCCTTAGCCAATTTGACTTCAAAGCTAATGCTAAGACTTATTTGGATTTAATTGCTGAAACACTTCATCAAGATTTCTTTTCTGAAAAGACAGGTCTTGCCTATACAGATTCTAAAATGGGTGAGTTAACTATGAATGCAGGTGTCTTTACCTTTAACAAGGAATCTGAAGATAATACCATTGCTTTGAACTTCCGCTACCCTCAAGGGGTTAATGTAGATGGTATTAAGGCTGGCCTTGAAAAACTGGAAGGACCTAAGGCGGTCAGTCTTTCAGAACATGGTCATGTGCCGCATTACGTACCAGTTAGTGATCCTATGGTACAGACACTTCTTTCGGTTTATGAGAAACAGACAGGTCTTAAAGGTCATGAACAAATCATTGGTGGTGGTACCTTTGGACGTCTCCTTAAACGTGGTGTTGCTTATGGTGCTATGTTCCCTGGTTATGTCAATACCATGCACCAAGCAAATGAATTTACTGAAGTTGAGGACTTATACCGTGCAGCTGCCATTTATGCAGAAGCTATCTATGAGTTGATCAAGTAAAAAAAGAGACATTTTGTCTCCTTTTTTTTGGAGGAAAATATGGAAACACTTGAAGAATTGACACAAGCTATTATGGCTGACGAACAAAATAAAACGTATACTGAACAAGGTATCAAACCCTTGTTTAGTATTCCAAAAACTGCGAGGATTAATATCGTAGGACAAGCTCCTGGTATCCGAGCTCAAGAGTCTGGACTTTACTGGAATGACCCTAGTGGAGATAATCTAAGGGATTGGATGGGTGTGTCGCGAGAAGAATTTTATGAATCAGGTCTGTTTGCCATTGTACCAATGGATTTTTATTTCCCGGGGCATGGAAAATCTGGAGATTTAGGGCCCCGCAAAGGTTTTGCTGATAAATGGCATGAGAGAGTTCTAGATTTAGCTCCAAATATTCAATTAACTATACTTGTGGGAAACTATGCTCAGCATTACTATTTGCATCAAAAATCATCAACTAAATTAACAGATACAGTTAAACATTACAGAGATTATCTTCCAGATTATTTTCCTTTAGTCCATCCGTCACCACGAAATAATATCTGGCAAGCGAAAAATCCATGGTTTATGAAAGAAGTGCTTCCAGATTTAAAAGAATTGGTTCAAAAAATCTTGAGTCAATGAATTCAGATATTTGACCTTGAATAGTCACTAGTGATTCGTAATAGGTCAATGAGGAACCATGGGGATACTCGAATATTGTTAAGATTTTTGCCCTTTGGGGCTTTTTTGGTGTTATAACAAAATCTTTTGAAAAATACAATTAACAATATCTTAAGTCTAAACTTATTCATTGCAATCTATTTCTAATTTTAAGAGGAGGTAACATATAAAATTAAGATAGCTATTTTAGACTAAATAAATTATTATACTATGATTAGAAACAAGATGACAAATGAAAAATTCCGAAAACGTTAATACAATTACTATTGGCAGAAAATTTAACGGTGTTAGGCTTTGGTTGTTAAGAAAATTTGTGATATGGGAAGAAGAGATTCGCAATGTTTTTCAATCAGAAAGTATAGCTTTGGAGATGCCTATGTTCTTTTGGGTACAACCATTCTTGTGATGGAAGCGGTTGGTGTACAGCATTTTAAGGTTTCAACTTCAGCTGTCACTGATACGCCACTCAGTGTTTCTGTGCTAAACAGATACCGCTATCAATTCATCAACTGTTAATCATTCAGAGAAGCAAGTTGTTTCTGTCAAAGAAGACGGAAATATCACTTTCCCAACAAGTGTTGTTACAACTGATATTTTTGAAGATGCTAAAGCCTCTGCGATAAAAAGGGGTAGAAGTCAAGAAACTACATTTCAATCACATACATCTTTAGAAGAGTGCTATTGCTGACAATCATGCACAATCAAAAGAGATTAATACAGTTGGTTATGGTTAACAGAAAGTAAAAGAAGACCACAAAAAAAGATTTAGCTGATTATGATAAAGCAAAGGCTAAGTATGATTCTAAAGTGGCTGAAAATCAGCAGCGGATAAAGTAAACTCTGCTTCTAAAGCATAGTATGATACTGATTAAGCTACTATGAAAAAGATATAGCTAAATATCAAGCTGATAAAAAACTTATGATGCAGTATTGTAAGAATGTAATAATCAAATATTGACTTATGGTTCTAAAGTATTCGAAAAAGCATCAGCAGATAAGACGACGGCTGAAACTAAAGGTAAGTATTATGCAGAAATATCTGTTTATAATATATCTAAAGTGCAATACGATAAAGATTTACAATAAAACTAAGCTAAGAAAGTACAGTATGATAAAGATAAAGTAGCCTATGACAAGCTTTTGATATTAAGGATGAAGAAGACGATGCTAAAGCTCAGTATGAAGTTTATCTTATGAAATACAATATAGACCTAGAGTAATACGCTAAAGAAGCTTATGATAAGTACATGAATGATAATGGTTTCCAAAGTCTAATAATGAGACTGAATTCATTCAAATTACATAGGTGACAAATTTGTTGTCACCTATGATAATTTGAATCAGTCAAGCATGCGTGAATATACGGATATGCATTTAATTAAGCATGTGATTAACTGTTATGAGATTTTGAGCCTTTCATCAAATGATGGCAAATGGGTTGTTGCAGTAGGTACGGACCTAACTACTCCAACACCAAAAGTGGTTTAAGTTCCAGCTAGACCGGTTGAACCAAAAACACTAGAAAAACCAACTGTTGTATGGCATAAGAATTATGTTATTGAGATGGTATCTTTTTTTACCACCTACACCACCGACTCCAGATACTGAAGTTCCTCAAGCTGAGTTGCCACAAACTGGTGAGCACACAAGAAATGCAGGATTACTTTGATTTATTTCGATGACTTTTTTTCAGCTTTCGTAGGATTCTTCAAACATCGTAAAGAAGACTAAGTGATGCTACTATATTATTTCTACCTTCAAATTTGATTCTAATTTTAGGGTCTAGTTTTATTGTTTTAAAGTTTTTGATAGCCTTTTCATACTTATCGTTGCAATTTGAAGAACACTCATGTTATAATAAATTTGAATGACTATATAGAAAGATGTAAGGAAATCTGCATGGATGAATTAAAAAAGCTCGCCGGTGTATACGCTGCTGGATTTGTTGAAGATGGCATGGTTGTTGGACTAGGTACTGGCTCAACAGCTTATTTCTTTGTAGAGGAGATTGGTCGTCGAATAAAGGAGGAAGGTCTCAGTGTAGTAGGTGTAACGACGTCTAGTCAAACAACGAAGCAAGCTGAAGGTCTAGGTATTCCTTTGAAATCAGTGGATGATATTGATAGTATTGATGTTACCGTTGATGGCGCCGACGAAGTAGATCCTCAACTCAACGGCATTAAAGGTGGCGGTGGTGCCCTCTTGATGGAAAAAATCGTTGCCACACCTACGAAAAAGTACATCTGGGTAGTTGATGAGTCTAAGATGGTTGATCAACTTGGTGCTTTTAAATTACCAGTCGAAGTTGTTCAATATGGCGCTGATCGCTTGTATCTCGACTTTGAATCTAAGGGCTATAAGCCATCATTCCGAGTAACTGAACAAGGTGATCGCTTTGTTACAGATATGAAGAACTTTATTATTGATTTGGATCTCGGCAAAATTAATAACCCAGTTGCTTTAGGTGACGAACTAAAAGCTATGACTGGTGTTGTTGAACATGGCTTATTCAATGGAATGGTTAATAAGGTTATCGTCGCTGGAAAAGATGGTGTTAAGATTGTTGAGGTTAAGGATTAGTCCTGTTTAATTTTTCTTTTAAATTGTAAATGAATAAAGTAACCTAATAGTGATGTTATCACTAGATTATTATATAGAAAGAAAAGAGGTAATTTCGAAAGATTTTAGCTCTTTGTGGTGTTGTTATGTCCAAATTTAATCGAATGCATTTAATCGTTCTTGATTCAGTAGGTATTGGTGCAGCTCCAGATGCTAATAATTTTGTCAATGCTGGTGTTCCTGACGGAGCTTCAGATACCCTTGGACACATTTCTAAAACTGTTGGTTTGAATGTGCCAAACATGGCTAAACTTGGTCTTGGAAATATTCCTCGCGAACAACCCTTGAAAACTGTTCCAGCTGAAAGCAATCCAACTGGTTACGCAACTAAGTTAGAAGAAGTCTCTCTTGGAAAAGATACCATGACAGGTCACTGGGAAATCATGGGACTTAATATTACAGAACCTTTTGATACTTTCTGGAATGGATTCCCAGAGGAAATTCTTACTCAAATTGAAGAATTCTCAGGGCGTAAGGTTATTCGTGAAGCCAATAAACCTTATTCTGGTACAGCAGTTATCGATGACTTCGGACCACGCCAAATGGAAACTGGTGAGTTAATTATTTATACATCAGCTGACCCAGTTCTTCAAATCGCAGCTCACGAAGATATTATTCCTGTTGAAGAATTGTATCGTATTTGCGAATTTGCTCGTTCTATCACTTTGGAACGTCCAGCTCTTCTTGGTCGTATCATTGCTCGTCCTTACGTTGGTGAGCCTGGGAACTTTACTCGTACATCTAACCGTCGTGACTTGGCTATTTCACCATTTGCTCCAACTGTTTTGGACAAATTGAACGAAGCAGGAATTGACACTTACTCAGTTGGTAAGATTAGTGATATCTTCAATGGTGAAGGTATCAACCACGATATGGGTCATAACAAATCAAATAACCACGGTGTGGACAATTTGATTAAAGCTATGACATCAGAAGACTTTAAACATGGTTTCTCTTTCACAAACTTGGTAGACTTTGATGCCCTTTACGGACATCGTCGTAATCCACAGGGCTACCGCGATTGCTTGCATGAATTTGACGAGCGCTTGCCTGAAATTATCGCTGCTATGAAAGAAGATGATCTCTTGATGATCACTGCAGACCATGGTAATGACCCAACTTATGCTGGTACAGACCATACTCGTGAATACATCCCATTCTTGGCTTACAGCCCTTCCTTCAAATGTAGTGGCTTGATTCCAGTTGGACATTTCGCTGATATCTCAGCAACAATTGCGGATAACTTCGGTGTTGAGAAAGCCATGATTGGTGAAAGTTTCTTGGATAAACTTGTCTAAAATGAAACGTTGTACTTTTCTGTTTCGTGGGATAAATGTCGGCGGTCATAATAGGGTAGTCATGGAAAAATTCTGCCATGACCTTGAGAAACTAGGTTTTAAGAATGTTTCTTCCTTTATTAATAGTGGAATTTTTTTCTTTGATTCACTGATGAAAGAAGAACTACTTTTAGCCATAGAAGAATTTCTGAATAAGTCTTACGCCTTTATTAATGTCTTTTCCCTTTTTACACTAGAGGAATACCAAAATGAGTGTAAATATCTACCGAAATGGTGGGAAAATGATTTGTACAGAAAAGATGTCCTCTTTTATACAGTTCAATTAGACAAGGATGAATTGAAGAGAGTAATAAATTCTTTTGATTTGGCAGATGAGACTCTTCATTTTAGGGAATTAGGAGTCTACTGGGGGAAACATGATAAGACAAGCTACAATCAAACGGTTTATCATAAAAACCTATTAAAGTCATCATTTTATTCTTATATTACGATTCGAAATGCAAGAACTTTTTTCAAACATTGGTCATTGTTTGAAAAAATAAGGAACTAAAGGAGATTTAGAATGTCACTACTTGAAAAAATTAGAGTTACGCAAACCTTTTTGGAAAACAAAGGAATTGAAAAACCTGAGTTTGGTTTGATTTTGGGTTCTGGACTTGGAGAATTGGCTGATGAGATCCAAGATGCTATTGTAATCGATTACGCAGATATTCCAAACTGGGGGCAATCAACAGTAGTCGGTCATGCAGGTAAACTTGTATATGGTACTTTGTCTGGACGTAAGGTATTGGCTCTTCAAGGACGTTTCCATTTTTATGAAGGAAATCCTCTTGAAGTGGTAACTTTCCCTGTACGTATTATGAAAGCTCTTGGTTGTGAAGGTGTTATTGTAACTAATGCTGCTGGTGGTATTAGCTTCGGTCCTGGTACTTTGATGGCTATTACTGACCATATCAATATGACTGGTCAGAACCCATTGATCGGTAAAAACTTGGATGACTTTGGCCCACGTTTCCCAGATATGTCTAAAGCTTACACTCCAGCCTACCGCGAAATTGCTCATAAAGTGGCTGATAAACTTGGAATCAAGTTGGAAGAAGGGGTTTATCTTGGAGTAACTGGTCCAACTTATGAAACTCCTGCTGAAATTCGTGCCTTCAAGTCATTGGGGGCAGATGCTGTTGGTATGTCAACAGTTCCTGAGGTTATCGTCGCAGCACATTCTGACTTGAAAGTTCTGGGCATTTCATGTATCTCTAACTTTGCAGCTGGTTTGCAAGAAGAATTGAACCACGAAGAAGTTGTAGAAGTAACTGAACGCATTAAGGGAGACTTCAAAGGATTGCTTAAAGCTATTTTGTCGAAACTCTAAGAAATGATTTCTCAGGTAAGGAAACGTTTAAGGTTGTTACCAAAATCCCTTAAGCTGAGTTTAGCCGTTATTGGAACTGGGATTGCTTCAGGTTTTATTGGAATTTTTTGCCACTACCTTCTAGAATTTATACAAGTTATTGTGTTTGGTAAAGATAAAGGGAACCTCTAGTTACAGTTTCAATCAGTGAGTGCTTTTCGAAGACTCTCAGTCTTACTTGTTGTTGGGATCTTATCTAGTTTATTTTGGTATTTTCTTCAATGACGTGTCACCTTACTTTCCATTAGCAAAGCTAAGAAACTCGTTGGTAAAAGGAACCCAAATTTCCTAGGTCAGTCTTCTACATGCATTAGTTCAGGTGGCAATCGTTGCTGCTGGAGCCTCAATAGGCAAAGAAGGAGCACCTCGAGAATTGGGTGCTCTCTTTGGTGGGAGTCTTTCTAAAGGATTGCATTTATTCATTTCCGATAGACAATTATTAATTGCTTGTGGTGCTGGTGCAGGGCTAGCATCTGTTTACCAAGTGCCTTTTGCTAGTGCTTTGTTTGTTTTGGAAACCTTGAGAGTCTGCTGGAAACTAAAGAATATCATTATTATTCTTGCGACCACTTATGTATCTGCTTATTGTGCTAAACCAATTGTTGGTGAACACACTTTATATATAGTCGATAAAGTGACTATTGATTCTTCCAGTTTTATACAGGCAATCATCTTAGCATTATTTGTAACACCCCAATTTTATGGGAAACGGACAGGTTTTAGCTCAATGGATTTTTTCTGGGAACTCTTCAGCATATCTTCCTGTCATTCTCATCATCAAATGTCTATTAGTCTGTCTACTTTTAAGGAGTGGTGCTTATGGTGGAACTCTGACGCCATCGTTTGCTATAGGTGTAGGTACGGGTTATCTGATAACGGTGCTTCTTAGAAATTTTGGATTTTCTCATAGTCTTAGTTTAGGAATGCTACTAGGGATAACGCCTGATCCCCCTAACAGGAATAGCCTTGGTTGTTGGTTTTACAGGTACAGGAGGAGTTATCGTATTCCCACTTATACTAGCAAGTATCTTATCAAGGATAATAAACAATAAATGGAAAGAAAGATCATGAATATTCATTTTATCTTACACGAAAAATTTGAGGTTCCAGGAGCTTATTTGAAATGGGCTCAAAAGCGTGGACATCATATTTCGTAAACAAAGGTTTATGAGGAAGAAGAACTTCCAGAAACTGTTGATGATATTGATTTCCTTATAGTAATGGGCGGACCTCAGTCACCTGATGAAGATCGTCAAGTCTTTCCATACTATGATCCAAAGGCTGAAATTGCATTAATTCAAAAAGCCGTTGATGCTGATATCTATATTGTCGGGGTATGCTTAGGGGCTCAACTTTTATCTGTAGCTTATGGTGGAAAATATGAACATAGTCCAGAACGTGAAATTGGCGTTTTCCCTTTGACCTTAACTGATGAAGGATTAGCTGATGAGCACATTAAAGATTTTGGTTCTACTTTAAACACGGGTCACTGGCATGGTGATATGCCTGGTTTGAGCGACAAGGCAGTTGTTCTTGCGACTAGCAAGGGATGTCCACGCCAAATAATTTGCTTTAGCCCTAAACATTATGCCTTCCAAGCACATTTAGAGTTTGACCTTGAAGCGATTGATTTACTGATAGCTGCTGATGGTGAAGAGCATTTGTACCAGCAAAATAAACAGTTAGATTTTGTTCAAACACCAGAACAATTGTATAATCATGATTATTCTCGAATGAATAAAAAATTATTTGCTTTTCTAGATTCACTAACCCAGATCTAAACATTTAAGTAGCTCATATACTATTTATATAATAGTAGAAAACTTTAAAAAATATAACTTAAGGATTGCGGAGCAGGTACTTATATTTGAAAATGAGTGGAGAGTTTGGGAAATAGCTAACCTGCTTAGACGCGTAGAGCTATGTCAGCTTCCTTATTTTCAATTACTTTCTAGTTGCTCTTTAACCTTTATAAATAATAGAAAGGATGGGTTAACCGTATTCAATGAACTGAATACGGGCGGAGAAGAGTGAAAAAGATAAACTGGATAGCATTGGCAATCTTCGTAAGTTTTTTATTTTTACTTTCGTCTCTGTCGCCCTTTATAGATTAATTATGTCAATTCATATTTCTGCCAAACAAGGAGATATTGCTGATAAGATTCTTCTTCCTGGGGATCCTTTACGTGCAAAATTTATTGCCGAAAATTTCCTTGAAGATGCTGTGTGTTTCAACGAAGTACGTAACATGTTTGGTTACACAGGAACATACAAGGGTGAACGTATCTCAGTAATGGGGACTGGGATGGGGATGCCATCTATCTCTATCTATGCACGTGAGCTCATTGTTGACTACGGTGTCAAAAAATTAATTCGCGTAGGAACTGCCGGTTCTTTGAATGAGAATGTTCACGTTCGTGAGTTGGTTCTAGCACAAGCAGCAGCAACTAACTCTAATATTATTCGTAATGACTGGCCTCAATACGATTTCCCACAAATTGCAAGTTTCAATCTCTTGGATAGGACTTACCACATCGCCAAAAATTTTAGGTATGACAACACATGTTGGTAATGTTCTATCTTCTGATGTTTTCTACTCAAATTATTTTGGAAAAAAATATTGAGCTTGGGAAATGGGGCGTGAAGGCTGTCGAAATGGAAGCAGCAGCACTTTACTACCTTGCAGCCCAACACCAAGTAGATGCTCTGGCTATTATGACTATTTCTGATAGTTTGGTAAATCCAGATGAGGACACAACAGCTGAGGAACGTCAAAATACTTTCACTGATATGATGAAAGTTGGTCTTGAAACACTAATTGCAGACTAGTTTGTAAAAGGACGCCATTTGGTCGTCCTTTTGTGTTGTAGCTAATATCTGTTCGAAGTGATAATAAGTTAAAATTTTTCAAACTACTAGAAAAAATAAAAATATTTGGAAGAAGAAGACTTGTAATAAATAGGTAAATATCTGACAATTTAAAGTTTAACTACTAAAAATGTGAAAGATAGTTCACAATATAATGGAAAATGATATAAATTAAATGATTGATATCATAATGAAAACGTTTTTTTTGTTTTTAAAAAAATGACAATTGAAATGAAATTGTATTAATGTTATAATAATAATGGGGAATAATTAATTTTAATTTTTAGGAGCAATTTATATGAGTTCGCGTACGAATCGTAAGCAAAAACGTACGGGTAATAGATCGTGGGGGATGGTCAACGTTGGATTGACCATTCTGTATGCTATTTTAGCATTGGTCTTATTATTCACCATGTTCAATTATAATTTCCTATCCTTTAGGTTTTTGAACATCATTATCACTATTGGTTTGTTGGTAGTTCTTGCTATTAGCATCTTCCTTCAGAAGACTAAGAAATCACCACTAGTGACAACGGTTGTATTGGTTATCTTCTCGCTAGTTTCTCTGGTTGGTATTTTTGGTTTTAAACAAATGATTGACATCACTAACCGTATGAATCAGACGGCAGCATTTTCTGAAGTAGAAATGAGCATCGTGGTTCCTAAGGAAAGTGACATCAAAGATGTGAGCCAGCTTACTAGCGTACAGGCACCTACTAAGGTTGATAAGAACAATATCGAGATCTTGATGTCAGCTCTCAAAAAAGATAAAAAAGTTGATGTTAAAGTTGATGATGTTGCCTCATATCAAGAAGCTTATGATAATCTTAAGTCTGGCAAATCTAAAGCTATGGTCTTGAGTGGCTCTTATGCTAGCCTATTAGAGTCTGTCGATAGTAATTATGCTTCAAATCTAAAAACAATTTATACTTATAAAATTAAAAAGAAGAATAGCAACTCTGCAAACCAAGTAGATTCAAAAGTCTTCAATATTTATATTAGTGGTATTGATACCTACGGTCCGATTTCAACAGTATCACGTTCAGATGTCAATATCATTATGACAGTAAACATGAATACACATAAGATTCTCTTGACGACTACTCCACGTGATGCATACGTTAAGATTCCTGGTGGTGGGGCAGACCAGTATGATAAATTAACCCACGCAGGTATTTATGGCGTTGAAACATCTGAGCAAACTCTGGAAGATCTTTATGGTATTAAGATTGATTACTATGCACGAATTAATTTCACATCTTTCCTTAAGTTGATTGACCAACTTGGTGGTGTGACAGTCTATAATGATCAAGCTTTCACACAAGGAAAGTTTGATTTCCCGGTTGGAGATATCCAAATGAATTCAGAGCAAGCACTTGGATTTGTTCGTGAACGCTATGATTTAGATGGCGGAGATAATGACCGTGGTAAAAACCAGGAGAAAGTTATTTCTGCGATTTTAAACAAGTTGGCTTCTCTAAAATCTGTATCAAACTTTACTTCAATCGTTAATAATCTCCAAGACTCTGTTCAAACGAATATGTCTTTGAATACCATTAACGCTTTGGCTAATACACAACTTGATTCAGGTTCTAAATTTACGGTGACTTCTCAAGCAGTAACAGGTACAGGTTCAACCGGACAATTGACCTCTTATGCGATGCCAAATTCTAGTCTTTACATGATGAGACTAGATAATTCGAGTGTGGCAAGTGCCTCTCAAACTATAAAAAATCTGATGGAGGAAAAATAAGTGATTGACGTTTCACTCACATATTGTTTTTGATGTTGATGATGGTCCTAAAACTTTAGAAGAAAGTTTAGACCTGATTGGTGAAAGTTACGCCCAGGGGGTACGTAAGATTGTTTCAACATCCCATCGTCGTAAGGGAATGTTTGAGACTCCAGAGGATAAAATTTTTGCCAACTTTTCTAAGGTAAAAGCAGAAGCAGAAGCACTTTATCCAGACTTAACTATTTATTATGGAGGTGAACTTTATTACACCTTAGACATTGTGGAGAAACTTGAAAAGAATCTCATTCCGCGCATGCACAACACTCAATTTGCTTTGATTGAGTTTAGTGCTCGCACATCTTGGAAAGAAATTCATAGTGGGCTTAGTAATGTTTTGAGAGCGGGGGTAACGCCTATTGTTGCTCATATTGAGCGCTATGATGCCCTCGAAGAAAATGCTGATCGTGTTAGAGAAATCATCAATTACGACACTAGGAATTGCAAGTAAAAATGGGAGAGTAGAATGAAAGTTTTAAAAAATTATGCCTACAATCTTTCCTATCAATTACTGGTCATTGTTTTACCAATCATTACGACACCTTATGTTACTAGGATTTTTAGTTCAAAGGATTTAGGTACTTATGGTTACTTTAATTCGATTGTGACCTACTTTATTCTTTTGGCAACTTTAGGTGTTGCTAACTATGGTACTAAAGAGATTTCAGGACATCGAAAGGATATTCGTAAAAATTTCTGGGGTATTTATACCCTCCAATTGATTGCGACTATTTTGTCTCTTGTCTTGTATACAGCATTATGTTTGTTCTTTCCTGGTATGCAAAATATGGTGGCTTATATCTTAGGATTAAGCTTGATATCGAAAGGAATGGATATTTCTTGGTTATTCCAAGGTTTGGAGGATTTTCGTCGTATTACCGCAAGGAATACAACGGTAAAGGTTTTAGGAGTTATTTCTATCTTCCTATTTGTGAAAACACCTGGTGATTTGTATCTCTATGTTTTCCTATTGACCTTCTTTGAATTGCTTGGGCAATTAAGTATGTGGTTACCAGCGAGACCTTACATTGGAGAACCACAATTTTATTTATCCTATGCTAAGAAACATCTTAAACCTGTTATTTTGCTGTCTCTCCCTCAGGTTGCCATTTCACTATACGTGACTTTGGATCGTACAATGTTGGGTGCCTTGTCATCGATAAATGATGTAGGGATTTATGATCAGGCTTTGAAAATAATTAATATTTTGTTGACGTTGGTGACTTCATTGGGAAGTGTAATGCTTCCAAGGGTATCTGGTCTTTTATCTAACGGAGATCATAAGGCCGTTAACAAGATGCATGAGTTGTCTTTCTTGATTTATAATCTTGTGATTTTCCCGATAATAGCAGGTCTCTTGATTGTTAATAAGGATTTTGTGAGTTTCTTCCTAGGGAAAGATTTCCAAGAGGCTTATCTTGCCATTGCTATTATGGTCTTTAGGATGTTCTTTATCGGTTGGACAAATATTATGGGAATCCAGATTTTGATTCCACACAATAAACATCGTGAGTTTATGCTCTCTACGACTATTCCGGCTGTTGTCAGTGTTGGACTTAATCTCTTGTTAATTCCTCCATTTGGCTTTGTTGGGGCCTCAATTGTATCAGTTTTAACAGAGGCTTTGGTATGGGTTATTCAATTGAATTTTTCAAGGATATTCATCAAAGATGTGTCAATCCTTCCAGCCATGTCAAAAATTATCTTAGCATCAGTTGTCATGTATCTTGGACTCTTTGTCTTTAAGATGTTTGTGCAATTGAAACCAATGCTAAATGTAGCAGTAGATGGTCTTGTCGGTGCTATCATTTATATTGTCTTGATTATTGTCTTACGTGTCGTTGATATGAAAGACTTGAAGCAACAGTTAATGAAAAACTAAGGAGAAAAATATGTACAATTATCTTATCGTTGGTGCTGGTTTGTCCGGAGCAATCTTCGCACATGAAGCTACAAAACGTGGCAAAAAAGTAAAAGTGATTGACAAGCGTGATCACATTGGTGGCAATATCTACTGTGAAGATGTTGAAGGTATTAACGTTCACAAGTATGGTGCTCACATTTTCCATACCTCAAATAAAAAAGTTTGGGATTATGTCAACCAATTTGCTGAATTTAATAACTATATCAACTCACCAATTGCTAACTACAAGGGCAGTCTTTATAACCTTCCATTTAACATGAATACATTTTATGCTATGTGGGGCACTAAGACTCCTCAAGAAGTTAAGGACAAGATTGCTGAGCAAACGGCTGATATGAAAGATGTTGAGCCTAAAAACTTGGAAGAACAAGCTATCAAGTTGATTGGACCAGATATCTACGAAAAGTTGATCAAGGGATACACTGAAAAACAATGGGGACGTTCTGCCACAGACCTGCCTCCTTTCATCATCAAGCGTCTTCCGGTTCGTCTAACTTTTGATAACAACTACTTTAATGACCGTTACCAAGGAATTCCGATCGGTGGTTACAATGTCATCATTGAAAATATGCTTGGAGATGTTGAAGTAGAGCTTGGAGTTGACTTCTTTGCCAATCGTGAAGAGCTTGAAGCTTCAGCTGGAAAAAGTTGTCTTTACAGGAATGATTGACCAGTACTTTGATTATAAACATGGTGAGTTGGAGTATCGTAGTCTTCGTTTTGAACACGAAGTCTTGGATGAAGAAAATCATCAAGGAAATGCCGTGGTCAACTACACAGAGCGTGAGATTCCTTATACTCGTATCATTGAGCACAAGCACTTCGAGTATGGTACACAACCTAAGACAGTTATCACACGTGAATACCCAGCTGATTGGAAACGTGGAGATGAACCATACTACCCAATCAATGATGAAAAGAACAATGCCATGTTTGCTAAGTACCAAGAAGAAGCTGAGAAAAATGACAAGGTTATCTTCTGTGGACGTCTTGCAGATTATAAATACTACGACATGCACGTGGTCATTGAGCGTGCTCTAGAAGTCGTTGAGAAAGAATTTACTATATGACACAAGAATGACACAAGAAAAAATTGATATCGTTGTTCTTTGGGTAGATGGAAGTGCCCAGAGTTTATCCTTGAAACAAGCAGTTACTGAGAATGTTTCTGATTTGAACCAAGAAATTGATGGTGAACAACGTTATCGTGATTATGGTGTTTTTAATTACTGGTTCCGAATGATTGAAAAGAATGCTCCTTGGGTAAATAATGTCTATTTGATTACAAATGGGCAAAAGCCAGACTGGTTGAATTTGGAACATCCAAAACTCAAATTGGTAACTCATAGGGAATTTATGCCTAAAGAATACCTACCGACCTATAATTCAGCAGCTATTGAGCTTAATCTTCATCGTATTGAAGGGTTGTCGGAGAACTACTTGTATTTCAATGATGATACGTACTTGATTAGAGACAGTCAACCTTCAGATTTTTATAAAAATGGTCAGCCTAAGCTTTTAGCTGTTTATGATGCCTTGGTTCCTTGGTCACCATTTACTAATACTTATCACAATAATGTTGAATTAATTTATCGCCATTTTCCTAATAAGAAGGCTTTGAAGTCTTCGCCATGGAAATTCTTTGATTTCCGTTATGGTTCCTTGGTTTTGAAAAACTTGTTACTCTTGCCTTGGGGTCCTACGGGATACGTGAACCAGCATTTACCTGTTCCGATGAAGAAGAGTACCTTGGCACATTTATGGGAAATTGAAGGTGAAACTTTAGATCAAACATTGCGAAATCCAATTAGAGACTATGAAGTAGATGTTAATCAATACATCTGTCAGCATTGGCAAATTGAAAGTAACCAGTTTTACCCTATGTCTAAAAGTTTCGGAGAGACAATCGGTTTGAATCAGGTGGATAAGCTGAAATCTATCTTTAAAGATAGACGTAAAAAACTACTTTGTGTGAATGATGATGTTGACTTTAAAGAGGAGAATATCATTCGTTTAAAGGAAATCTTGAATGAATACTATCCTGAAAAATCAGCTTTTGAAAAATGAGAAATAAGAGATGAAATACTATTTAAAAGAAGAATTTTTACTCGATGACAATGTTAAAAATGCCGGTAATAAGGCACGTAATGATGTTGAAGAAATTGTAAAGAGAGAAGGTTATCAAGCCTTGGTTCTTTCAGTTGATAATTGGTACGAGATGAGTATACTTAAAGCTCAACTTCATAAATCGAAGGCTTTTGGTCGGGCTTTAGATCAATTGCAACAAGGAGATGAGTTGCTAATCCAATTTCCAATGCTTCATCACAGCTTTTTTACAACACATCTAATTAAGAAAATACAAAAAGAGGGATAAAAGTCTACCTTTTGATTCATGATCTAGAGGTGCTACGAAATGGTAACTTAAAATCGATAGCTTTGAGACATAAAATTCGTATGCATTTTCAGGAGTCAAGTTTTCTTAATATACCTGATGGTATCATTGCCCACAATCCAATTATGAAATCTGTATTGGTAGATAAAGGGATTGCGGCAGATAAGATTGTTAGCCTTGGCATTTTTGACTATTTGATTCCAAATTTCCAAGAGAAGACTGGTTTCACGAAGAATCAGCCAATTATTGTAGCTGGTAACTTGACACAAGAAAAAGCTGGTTATCTTTACTCTCTTCCTGCAGAACCTGCTTATAACCTTTATGGTGTCGGCTTCGACGAAAGCAGAGCTCTTGAGAATGAGAACTACTTTGGTTCCTTCCTACCTGATGAGCTTCCTGCAGCTCTTGAGGGTGGTTTTGGGCTTGTCTGGGATGGCGACAGTGCTGAGACATGTAGTGGTGATTGTGGCGAGTACCTTCGCTATAACAACTCTCACAAGGCGTCACTTTACTTGGCCTCAGGGTTCCCACTTGTCGTTTGGAAACAGTCAGCCTTATCTCATTTTGTGCTTGAGAACGGCTGTGGAATTGCAGTAGATTCTCTTCAGGATTTGAAGGCTACCATTGACAATCTTTCAGATATTGATTACCAAGATTTGGTTGAAAATACCAAGCGTGTCGGTAAAGGTATTCGTGATGGTCACTACCTACTTACTGCATTGAACAATTTAAAATAAGGGCTCTTTGTCAACTGTAGTGGGTGACGAAAAGCTAACATCTAGAGAGGGTCGGATAGGTCCTCTTTTTATGTATGTTCAGAGTGATGAAGACACGCTTCTTAAAGTTGATGAAGTTTCTAAAACCGAAGCCAAACGTTTGATGTCTTTGATCAACTTATTAGTCGCTTCAAGTTTCGCGTTTGAATAGTCCGTTTCTAGTGTGTTTTTGATGTATTGCTTGTGTCTAAGAAAAGTCCTAAAGACAGTTTGAAAATAATGATTGACCTTGCTCCTATTTTCCTCTATCAGTTCAAAGAACTCACCTACTCTCTTCTCCTGAAAGTGAAAAAGCAAAAGCTGATAAAGTGTATAGTAGTCAGTAAGCTCTTTTGAAAAGACTAGTGTCTTCGCAACAACTTCATGTGGTGCTAAAGTTTGGCGGAAAGTCTT
>ENA-OQDC01000644-OQDC01000644.1-human-gut-metagenome-genome-assembly--contig:-NODE-644-length-23050-cov-4.492475_pt1 | contig 23050 bp, 28 predicted proteins | sample MGYA00242770_ERZ504601 | MGnify/ENA primary metagenome ERZ504601 (study PRJEB26092, sample SAMD00036305) | human gut metagenome | host: Homo sapiens | study: EMG produced TPA metagenomics assembly of...
ATTTTAGCATACTTTACTCTTTTAAAGGGTTAGAAATTTAATAACATCGTCTAGTTTATAAAAAAACAGTACGAGTACCTTCGATAGGAGGTTCTAGTCTCGGTAAACCTTTTAGTTCCCAAGATTTTAAAGTATTAGGTGAAATATTAAGTAAACTCAGTAACTCTTTTTGAGTAAGTAGAGGTTTTGAATTGTTGCTAGTCAGATTTTGTAAAATCTGAATTAGTACATTAAGGAGTTCTTCAATTTTTGATAGTCGTAATTCATTCATCATCATTTACCTCGTTCAAGTAAGTTTCAGCTAATCTTTCACGGCGTTTGGGGCTATGTCGTCTTGAATCTAAAAATTTTGAGAAAAAGAATGTCTTATTAAATATCAATTTTAATAACTCAGTATCGTATTCTCTGGCATACCATACTAATTCTTCAAATTCAGTAAAGTCATTATCTTCAATGACATCGATAACATCATTAATAAAATCATCAGTACTGTTATCAACGATAAATTTATCTAAATCAAATCCGCAGCCTGATTCGATATCCTCAATGTTGTATTGGGTCTTATCGTCATTTTCTGCATGTGTGAAGTAGTTATATAGACCAGTTGGTGACATCACCACTTCTACATGAGAAGGACCGTTTAATTTAGTTGTTATTAGTTCTGAGACTTGGGAATAACTTTTCAAAGAATCAAAGAAAAATGCGCCGTGTTTATGAGATTTTTTAAGTTCACCAGTTTTTCGGTCAATATCTTTATCGTGCCAAGGACTGAGAACATAGGGGACTTTGATGTCATCTAGTACTGCTAAATAATCTTCAGGGGCACTTTCCTGATAAAAAATGAATGTCCATTTATTGGAACGTTGTTCTTTTGCCAAATGTTTACCTCTCTATTTGTTTTTACATTAATAAGGAGAAATGCTGGAAGGATTCGGATAGTTTTAAAATAATTTTTTCATTTTTATGATTATTGATTATTGAAGTATTGGGGCGGTCGTAGTAACCGCCCCAATACTTCTGACCTAAAATAAAAAAGGGAGCTTGTAACTCTTGCTTCGCAAGTTACAGCTCCCCCTGACTTATCTTCTAGTACCTTCAAAATAGAGGTGGTTTCTAACTCTCTCAGGATTTGAAAAATAATAATCCTTGTTTATATTTGTAAGGTTTTTCACGAATATCTTGTTATCATATTTGTTAATAATTTTACGGTTTGTTGTTACTTTTGGAACATAGGGATATCAACTAAAATTTTATCATGACGTATATCTACTATCGACCGTTTTATGGTCTTATTGAATCTGCTGAATGATAGGATTCTTGGTTTTAATCAGACCATTCTTGCCTGTAAGGTAAGCTATGTCTGAGGGTTGGATTTGTTTTAAGAAGTTCCGTAATTTGGAAAGTTTGGAAAATAGATTTCACATAGTTATCGATACTGTCATTGGCAAATCTATTTATCGTTTCAAAGATAATTAGACTGCTAAAAATGGTTATGCTTGTGCCAATAATACAGAGAGCAAACATGTTGATAATCATTAGAGCTTCAACTATCTCATGTAAAAATGATGGGGCTGATTTTGTAATAAATGAGATGGTTAAAACTAAGCCAAGTGACGTCATTGCTATTTTAATCAGTAATACGTTTGTGTTAAACGTTGACCTATAAAAATTATTTTTCAATGTAAGATACCTTTCTTTGTGTAGTAAGTGGGGCAGAGAAGTGGGATGACCTGATAAGGGTGTTCGTTATCTATCACTTGAATCAATCCTGTCCCATGCCCAGTTGGAATAACAATCCCCTCAGGGTCAAGGTCTGGAAATAGAAACTGAGTAGTTTTCTTATTGATATTTCCGACCTGTATCAATACGTTAGCCTGCTCTCTCACTGATATAGGAATTGTAGTGTGATCAAAGCGCTGAGAAATAAGACAAAGATGTATCCTTGTCGCTCTTCCAAGGAGAGCTATTTGGCTGGTAAGGGAGAAAAATGATTCTTTAATAGTTTTATTTACTCCCTCAGAAAGGGCTAAAACCTCATCAATAACAATGGTTAAGTGCTTAAAATCATGATTTGGGTTATCAAATAGAATAGCTTGTCTTTTCTGAATAAGATTTAAGCAATTGCTTAGTGTTTCATTGATTTCAGAAACAAAGTCTGATTTGGAGCGGTTTTCTTTCGGATGAATAACGGGGATATTATTTGCTCTAGCCCATCGACTAGGCGTGTCAAATTTTAGGGTCAACAATAATAATATCTGAGTTATTTTTACTTTTTTAGAAATTCGAGTAAATTAAGTAGTTAAGTAACTTTTACCCCCACCACTTGAACCAGAGATACAGATAGAATTCACTTTATCAAGGTTGATGGAAAAGCCACGCATGATAGGAATTGTTTTTTCTTTAATTGTTTCAGCGAATTGGGTTAAATCAGAGATGACTAAACGCTCAGAGGTTCCCTTTTTCCAAGGGTAAGAATAAGCCTCTTTGTGTGTGAATATCATCTGTTTTCATGGCTATGAAATAGCTTGTATTTTGCTTTAAAAGTGTGAATTTTGGATAAAGAGAAGCGTTAGCGATTAAAGAAAATCTTATTTATAAAGCTCATCATCCAAAATATAAGAGCAAGGTAGGCGAGGAATAAAGATAAAACCATCATTTTTGATGGCAATATCAAAGCTATTAGTATAGCTTGGTTTCCCCTTGCATAATAGCCCCTAGAGCCATGTTTAGACTTTGAAGTAAATAGTTTTTAATAGTTTCGTTTGCTTGATGCATCTGTTTTATTTTACCTCTTTGATTCCGTTGGCTTTAAAATAGACATTGTATTGAATTTCGCAGGCTTGTAGTGTGTCAAATTCAATGATAGACATGTAACTTGGTAGCTCTGGCTTTTCTTCAAATTTAACTTGGAAGGGGTCTAACCCTTCTTGTGAAAACCAAGCTTTATAAGCTTTAATCTTACTTGTTGGTCGTCCATTTTCAAATGCACGCTGTTCTTCTAACTCTGTACTTAGGCTGTAAACAGGTTTAGATGGATTTACATAGTCGTTTGCAGTAGTTGTTGAGTATCCGCCTTTGCGATATTTTGTTTTAATTGCCATTATGATGACCTTTCTGTATAATAAATATAGTTAAAAGCGACATGCTCGGTTAAAGTCGTGAGCTTGACTTTTGGTTGTTTCCTCCTCTCATTAATAAGGAGAATAATTTCCCTAATTGCGGAGGTTTTAGAAAAATTTCTAAATTTTTTTCTTTTGGTAGCTCATCTCACTAGTAAGGAGAAAAATCGAACCAATTCGGAGCAACATAAAAGGAATACGTTTGTAACAAAATTTTAACTTGACAAGTTTTGTGAAAATTGCTACTATTCATACTAGACGATAGGCTAGTATGATTTAATAAAACAAAGGCTGGGATTTTCCAGCCTTTTTTGCTCTATTAAAAGAAATCAGTTAATTCTTGCTGAAGCCATCCAACAGTTTTTTCATATCTACGTTTAACGGTTTTATCTGATAGTGAAATCTCTTGTGAGATTTGACGAAATGATTCCATTTCAATAGCACGTAGCTCAAAAATACGTTGGTCGATTTCGTCTAGTGTAGCTAATAGCTTATCAATAGCTTCTATTTGCTCAACTCTTGCTAGTATGTTTACAGCATCATCATAATCAACTAGTTCTATATCTGCGAGTGTAGACTTTTCACTAACTTGAAACTCAATGCTTCCCAGCTGATAGTATCTATCTTTTCTTAAGCTGTTTTCAAATGGTTGGTCAAGTAAGTGAAGTACTTCTTTCCAGTTTCCTTGTGCGACTGCTTGTTGAATCTTTTGTTCACGACGTTCAGAAACTCTGTTCATAGATATGTCCCTCCGTTTTTGAATTTGAATAAAAGTGATTCATAAATAAAGAGGGGTTCTGGGGCAGAGCCCCAAGAGTTGAAATTGCGTACGCAATTTCAACAAGAAAATTGAACAAAATTAAAAAACAAAGTATTCACTTTGCCTTTTAATGTGAAATCAGGTTGTATAATAGTAAATAAGTATTAGTATGGTTGAGGAGTATTATGAACGCTAGAAAACAGAAAAAACAAGCTAAAGATTTTATTGAGCGTTGGAGAGGGAGAGGAAATGAGCGACAAGATAGTCAATCATTTTGGCTAGACCTATTAGGCTCTGTTTTTGGTATAGAGAATCCTAGTACCTATATCACTTTTGAAGATAAGGTCATGCTTGATCATACTAGCTTTATTGATGGGTATATCGAAAAGACTAAGGTTTTGATTGAGCAAAAAGGTGCTAATAAGGATTTGAATAAGGCTATTAAGCAGTCAGACGGTACTTTTTTAAGTCCATTTCAACAAGCTAAGCGATATTCAGCCAATCTCCCTTATTCGAAGCGTCCACGCTGGATTGTGACTTGTAACTTCAATGAGTTCTATATCTATGATATGGAGCAACCCAATGCAGAAGCTACAGTCATTAAATTAGAAGACCTTCCAGAAGAAAGTTACCGTCTAGAGTTTCTAATCGATAAAACCAATGAACACCTTGAGCGTGAAATGCAGATTTCCATGCAAGCAGGTGAAATAGTTGGAGAAATCTATGAGGGGCTTCTCAAACAGTACAAAGACTCTGAAAATCCAGAGAGCCTTCATGCGATTAACCAGTTGATTGTCCGCTTAGTATTCTGTTTTTATGCGGAAGATTCTGGGCTATTTGGTCATAAGCTAGCATTTCATGACTACCTAGCTCAGTTTCCACCTCAGTTTTTCAGAACAGCTCTAATCCAATTATTTGAAGTCCTTGATACCCCTTTTTCTGAACGTGACCCTTATCTTGAAGAAAGCCTTTCAAGCTTCCCATATGTCAATGGTGGGATGTTCTCTGAAAAAGATATTGAAATTCCTAACTTCACGGAAGACCTTCGTCAGCTTATCCTAGAGCATGCCAGTTCTCAGTTTGACTGGTCAGATATTAGTCCAACTATCTTTGGAGCAGTTTTTGAAAGCACTTTGAACCCAGAAACACGTCACTCTGGTGGGATGCACTATACTTCTATAGAAAATATCCATAAAGTCATTGACCCGCTCTTTCTCGATGACTTAAAGGATGAGCTCAATGCTATTAAAGGCTTTAAGCAAAAGTCAACGGTTGAGCAGAAGGCGAAACAGTTCCAAACTAAACTAGCCAGTCTAACCTTCTTTGACCCTGCTTGTGGGTCTGGTAATTTCTTGACAGAGACTTATATTTCTTTGCGTCGTTTGGAAAATGAAGCTATCAAACTCTATATGGGCGACAGTGTTCGTCTTGATGTTGAAGAGCTTGACTTAGTTAAAGTAAAACTTAATCAGTTCTATGGGATTGAAATCAATCACTTTGCCGTTTCAGTAGCTAAGACAGCCCTTTGGATTGCGGAAAGCCAAATGCTAGAAGCGACTAAAGAAATTGTTTATGCCGAGATTGACTTTCTCCCATTGAAATCCTATACCAATATTGTCAATGCGAATGCGCTCACAACTGATTGGGAAGAAGTAGTGGATAAGGACAAGCTCAGTTACATTATTGGAAATCCGCCGTTTTTGGGTGCTCGTGTCATGAGTAAAGCTCAGAAAGTAGACCTATTAAATGTGTTTGATGGATATAAAGGGGCAGGAAACCTTGATTTTGTTTCTGGGTGGTATTTAAAATCTGCTCAACTTATGCAAGGTACAGAAATTCAGACCGCTTTAGTATCAACTAACTCTATTACGCAAGGAGAACAGGCAAGTCTTCTTTGGAAAATTCTTATTCAAGATTTTTCGGTATCAATAAACTTTGCTTATAAAACTTTCAAATGGAACAGCGAGGCAAAAAATAAAGCAGCAGTTCATTGTGTCATCATTGGATTTGGTAAAGACATAGCAAATAAAAAGATTTTTGAAACTACAGAGAAAGTCAAGAACGTTAGTCATATTAATGGTTATCTAGCTGAAGCTAGTGATATTTTTATCGAAAATCGAACTAAGCCAATTTGTAGTGTACCTCAGATGATTTTTGGTTCTATGCCAAATGATGGGGGTGCTTTAAGTAATTTCTCAACTGAAGAAAAAAAAGAGATTTGCAAATCTTATCCTCAAGCAGAACAGTTCTTCAAAAAATTTGTTGGGGCAAGTGAATTTATCAATAATAAAGACCGATGGACGTTATGGCTATATGATGTAAACCCTGCTGAATGGAGAAAAATAAAACCTATTTATGAAGCAGTTGATCAAGTACGTAAAAATAGAGAAGCGTCTAACCGAGCTTCTACTAAAAAGTTAGCAGAAGTACCATATCTTTTTGGAGAAATTCGACAACCTATTGGAGATTACATGATTATTCCTAGGGTATCATCAGAAAATCGACGGTATATCCCTCTTGGCTTTACTAGTCCTGATGTTATTGCTAGTGATGCTGTCCAAATTATCCCCAACGCCTCTCTATATCATTTCGGTATCCTAACTTCAAACGTCCACATGGCTTGGATGCGGACGGTAGCAGGGCGACTTAAATCTGATTACCGTTATTCTGCCAAGATTGTTTACAACAACTTTCCTTGGCCTGAGGTAACAAATGAGCAGGAGGAGAAGATTTCTCAAACAGCTCAAGCTATCCTTGACGCTCGTGCTTTGTACCCAGATTCTAGTCTTGCTGATTTATATGATGAGTTAACCATGCCACCAGAACTCCGTAAGGCTCATCAAGCTAACGATAAAGCTGTCATGCAAGCTTACGGAATGACTAAAGAAGTTGACGGCAAGAAAACATGGCTAACCGAAAGTGAGACTGTAGCTAGGTTATTTGAGATGTATGAAGCTCTAGCTAAATAATAGGCATAATTTGGAGGAATATAATGTTTTCATATCAAACATTTTTAGATGAAAAAGGTGGTGTCTTGTCATTTGAACAATGTCAGGAATATCATCAAAAGATATTAGATGGCATGAAAAAGGAAGATGCTGAATTGGAACAGTACTGGCTAGACTTTGTAAAGAATGCTATTGAATATACGCAAATTCGTTCTAAATGGTATCTGATTAGTCGCGAAGAGCGACAAGCTACTGATGAGAGTCGTACTAATAAGCATAATCGAGTAATTATGGCTTTGAAATTGGTTGTACGTTATCTAGCAAGCGAGGGAGCAGATAGTTCTTGGTTTGATGAAATAGAGTCAGACCGTAAGAAAATTGGAGATTTTGCCAATTATATTACCTATATCTATGCCGTTAATGGTCGTTAAGCAAGTTTCTATGACTTGCTTTTTTTGTTTTGGTAGTGATGGGAGCAACAAAAAAAAGCCTGACAAAACTGTCAGGCTCAAGGTTATCCGAATATATCTTATTTCAAAAAAGGTAGTGAAAAAAGTAGTGATTCGGTTGATTTATATTGCGATGTAGTGAAATTTGAAAAATCCAGAATCGCATAAAATCAAGGTTTTCAACGTCTATTGACGTGTATTGAATCCCTATTTCACCTCAGTAAAGATTACATGTTTACGCAATTTTGGTGAGTATTTTTTTAATTGAAGACGGTCTGGAGTGTTACGTTTGTTTTTTGAAGTAAGGTACAAGCGTTCACCAGATTCTTTGTGTTCAAGTGTAATATTTACGCGCATGGTATCTCCCTTCTATTATTCAGCTGATGCAGCTTTAGCGATTTTACGTCCTTTGTAGTATCCTTTAAGTGATACACGGTGTGAACGTGAGTAATCTCCAGTTGTTTCGTCAAATTGTACTGATGGAGCAGTCAATTTGTAGTGTGTACGACGTTTGTTTTTCTTCGCTTTTGAAGTGTGACGTGCAGGTACTGCCATTTCTTTATTTCCTCCGAATTAATAGTTATGTTCTTGATTTTAAATCAACTATAACAGAATAACATATCTTTATTGTAAAGTAAAGTTACTTGACAAAAACTTTTTATCAATATATATAGTTAAAAGTTATATAGAATGATAGTAAATACATATTTCACAGCTATAACGGAAAGTTCTAGAATAGGCTTATTATAACATTAAGTGAAAGAATAAAAAGGAGTAAATAACTATGAGTAAAGTACATTATCATTTTGATCATGTTGGTTCTTACCTTCGTCCACAAGCTCTAAAAGAAGCACGTGAAAAATTTGCCAATGGTGAGATTTCGCAAGAAGAATTACTGAAAGTACAAGATGAATTGGTTAAGGAATTGGTTCACCATGAGGTAGAAAATGGTCTTCAAGTCGTTTCTGATGGTGAATTTGGTCGTTCTTGGTGGCACCTTGATTTCCTATAGAACCTAACTGGTTTTGAAGCTTACCAACAAGAAGATTCATATAAATTCCATGGTGCTAAGACACGTACAACCAACGTCCGTATCAACGGTAAAATTGCCGAAAATCCCAACCATCCTTTCTATCGCGACTTTGAATATCTTAAATCAGTGACTCCTGAAGGAATCACTCCAAAAGTAACTATTCCAAGTCCATCACTCATCATTAAACGTGACCACCGTAGTGATCTTTATGCAGATTACTATGATTCATGGACTGATTTCCTTGATGCTTTGGCTAAAGCTTACCATGATACCATCCAACATTTCTACGATTTGGGTGCACGTTATGTGCGATTGGATGATACAACTTGGGGGTATTGGATTCAACAGTTTGAGAATGAAAAAAATAATCCTGAGAAAACAGCTGAGTTGGCAAAAATTGCTGAGGATGATGTATACACTATTAATAAAGCTTTGGAAGGTCTTCCAGAAGATTTGACTTTGGCTACTCATATTTGTCGTGGGAACTTTAAATCAACTTATCTTTTTGAAGGTGGCTATGATTCAGTAGCTAAATATCTTGATCAATTGAACTATGATATCTTCTTCTTGGAATATGATGATGCACGTTTGGGTAGCTTCGCACCACTTCCAACGATTTGGAATAACCGTGATCATGTTGAATTGGTACTTGGTGTGATTACTTCTAAGGATCCAGTTTTGGAAGATGTAGATGCTGTCATTGCTCGTATCCATGAAGCGGCTGAACTTGTACCACTTAAGAATCTTGGAATCTCAACTCAATGTGGTTTTGCCTCAACTGAAGAAGGTAATATCTTGACTGAGCAAGACGAGTGGAATAAATTGCAATTGATTAAAACTATTACTGATAAGGTTTGGTCATAATAGAAAGAGTGTATAGGATGGGGTAAGCCTGTCCTATTTTTAATAGAAAGAAAAAGTTTCGTGGAAGATAAAGAGACGAAACAAAGAATTCTACAGTTTTTTGGGAAAAGGAGAGCTCCTCATAATTTCACTACTTGTTTGTTGATGATTAAGCTTGACCATTATATATACCCGGAGGTCTATTTCTTTCTTACGTTGAAAAAAACCTGCACCATTTCCCAAAAGCTATGTAAATTATGATAGAATAGAGTGATTATATCTGTAATAACGGAAAAGGAGGGCAGGTCTATTTGAGACCTGTATCATCATTATGAAACTTCAAAAACCTAAGGGAACGCAGGATATTTTACCTGGGGATAGTGCCAAATGGCAGTACGTGGAGAATGTTGCACGTGAAACATTTAAAAAATACAATTATGGTGAAATTCGTACGCCTATGTTTGAACATTACGAGGTCATCTCACGTTCAGTAGGTGATACAACTGATATCGTTACTAAGGAAATGTATGATTTTCATGATAAGGGAGACCGTCATATTACACTCCGCCCAGAAGGAACAGCACCGGTTGTACGCTCTTATGTAGAAAACAAACTCTTTGCGCCAGAGGTCCAAAAACCTGTTAAAGTTTATTATATTGGATCAATGTTCCGTTATGAACGTCCTCAAGCAGGACGCTTGCGCGAGTTCCACCAACTAGGTGTAGAGTGCTTTGGCTCAAAAAATCCAGCAACAGATGTTGAAACAATTGCCATGGCCTACCAACTCTTTAATACGCTTGGCATTAAGGATGTTACTCTTCATTTGAATAGTCTTGGAAATACTGACAGTCGTCTGGCTTATCGTCAGGCCTTGATTGACTATTTGACACCAATGCGCGAGAGTTTGTCAAAAGATAGCCAACGCCGTTTGGAAGAAAATCCTTTGCGAGTACTTGATTCAAAAGAAAAAGAAGATAAGGTTGCAGTTGAAAATGCTCCATCTATCCTTGATTATTTAGATGAAGAAAGTCAAACTCACTTTGATGAAGTGCGTGCCATGCTCGATAGTCTTAACATTCCATATGTGATTGATACTAATATGGTACGTGGTCTGGATTACTATAACCACACGATTTTTTGAATTTATTACCAATATTGACAAGTCTGAGTTAACAATCTGTGCGGGTGGTCGTTATGATAGTTTGGTTGAATATTTCGGTGGTCCAGAAACAGCTGGATTTGGTTTTGGACTTGGTTTAGAACGCTTGCTTTTGGTTCTTGATAAGCAAGGCATTAAACTTCCGGTAGAAGAAAGTCTTGATGTCTACATTGCAGTACTTGGTTCGGGTGCTAATGGCAAAGCTCTTGAGTTAGTTCAATCCATCCGCTACCAAGGATTTAAAGCTGAACGTGATTACCTTGGACGTAAGATTAAGGCACAGTTTAAGTCAGCAGATACCTTCAAAGCCAAGACTATTATCACATTAGGTGAGAGTGAAGTGGAGTCAGGTGTGGTTAAGGTCAAAAATAATGCTACTCGTGAGGAAGTTACTGTAAGTTTTGAAGAGCTAACTACAAACTTCGCAACAGTCCTCAAACAGTTAGAAAAGTAGGGGGTATATGGTTAGTATAGTTGATATGCTCAAACGGAGTGAAAAATTCAGTTTGGCTTTTGATCGTAGTATGCCCATTCGTTTCCAACAACAGTTTTGGCAGTTGATTGCATTTCTCGATAAACATGAGATTACGTGGTTTAATGATGAACCTGCGAGTGATCATGCTATGTGTCAACAATTGCTTGGTCAAGTTTGGCGCCAAGATTGTCAAGATGTAGTTTTGAATTTTGAAACCCAGGAACGCTATTTGGGCTGGCAAGTAGATGAGGAAACTGATGAACTTAGTGTTATCATTGAAGATGTTTATGGTTTCCGTTGGAATAGTTTGCTTGATTTAGAAACAGCTGACTACCGTTTTGAAGATTTTGAAGAATTTGCTGAAGATTATGTGGATACTAGTGAATTGTTTAAACAATTTGGTAAATAGTTTTATAAAAAAGAAAGTCTATTAAAATTCGAGCCTGAAATGGGTGGGGTTTTGATGGGCTTTTTGCTATAATAGTTAAGACTAAAAAATTAACGAAAGAAGTGTATTTATGGAACGTTCTATGTATGCCGGTCGTGTTCGTAGTGAACATATCGGAACTACTATTACTTTGAAAGGTTGGGTATCTCGTCGTCGTAACCTCGGAGGTTTAATTTTTATCGATCTTCGTGACCGTGAAGGTTTGATGCAGTTGGTTGTTAACCCTGAAAATGCTGATGCAGCTGTTGTTGAAACAGCTGAGAGCTTGCGTAGCGAATTTGTTATTGAAGTAACAGGAACAGTTGAAGCGCGTGAACAAGCTAATGATAACTTGCCTACAGGTGCTGTCGAGCTTAAAGTTGAAGATCTTAAAGTCCTTAATACTGCCAAAACAACACCGTTTGAAATCAAAGATGGTGTTGAGGCTAGTGATGATACACGTATGCGTTACCGTTACTTGGATCTTCGTCGTCCAGAGATGTTGGAAAACTTTAAGCTTCGTGCCAAGGTAACTCATACCATTCGTAATTATCTTGATGACTTGGAATTTATCGATGTTGAAACACCAATGTTGACAAAATCTACACCAGAAGGTGCACGTGATTACTTGGTTCCAAGCCGTGTTAGCCAAGGCCACTTTTACGCTCTTCCACAAAGTCCTCAGATTACTAAACAATTATTGATGAATGCTGGTTTTGACCGTTATTATCAAATTGTAAAGTGTTTCCGTGACGAAGATTTGCGTGGTGATCGTCAACCTGAGTTTACACAAGTTGACTTGGAGACTTCTTTCCTTAATGAGCAAGAAATCCAAGATATTACAGAAGGATTGATTGCTAAGGTTATGAAAGAAACTAAAGGGGTTGAGGTGACACTACCATTCCCACGCATGTCTTATGATGATGCTATGAATAACTATGGATCTGACAAGCCAGATACACGCTTTGACATGCTTTTACAAGACTTGACAGAACTTGTCAAGGATGTAGACTTCAAAGTATTTGCTGAGGCACCAGCTGTTAAGGCGATTGTTGTTAAAGGAAATGCAGATAAGTATTCACGTAAAAGCATTGACAAGTTGACAGACTTTGCCAAACAATTTGGTGCTAAAGGTCTTGCTTGGGTTAAGATGACTGATGGAGTTCTAGCAGGTCCAGTTGCTAAATTCTTGACAAGTATTGAAGAAAAGTTGACAGATGCTTTACAGATTGAAGAAAATGATTTGGTTCTTTTTGTAGCAGACACACTCGAAATCGCTAATAACACACTTGGTGCTTTGCGTAATCAAATTGCTAAAGAACTTGACATGATTGACAACACTAAATTTAACTTTCTTTGGGTTGTCGATTGGCCAATGTTTGAGTGGTCTGAAGAAGAGGGCCGTTATATGTCCGCCCACCACCCATTCACTTTGCCAACAGAAGATTCTGCAGCAGAACTCGAAGGAGATCTTTCTAAGGTACGTGCTGTAGCCTATGATATTGTCTTGAATGGTTATGAGCTTGGTGGTGGTAGTCTACGTATCAATCAGAAAGACTTACAAGAACGTATGTTGAAAGCCCTTGGTTTCTCTGAAGAATCTGCCTATGAGCAATTTGGTTTCCTTCTCGAAGCTATGGACTATGGATTCCCACCACATGGTGGCTTGGCTCTCGGGCTTGACCGTTTTGTTATGCTTCTTGCAGGTAAAGATAATATTCGTGAAGTGATTGCCTTCCCTAAAAATAATAAGGCATCCGATCCTATGACTCAGGCTCCAAGTCTTGTGGCTGATAAACAGTTGGAAGAACTTGCCCTTCATGTAGAATTAGAAAATGAATAAAGCACCTCTTCATAAACATGTTAAGTATATAGCGAAAAAATCTGCAAAGAAAATGGGCGTTTTACAAGCGGCACGTAGTATCTCTCGTGAAAAATATACTGAAAAATTTTCAGCGTCAGTATTCTATGGGCTCTTGTCATCAATTGCTGTGAATTTCTTCTTTCAACCTGGGCATGTCTACTCTAGTGGATCTACAGGGTTGGCGCAGATATTATCAGCATTGAGTCTCAGGACTCTGGGCTTTGAGATTCCAGTATCATTGACTTTCTATGCGATTAATATTCCACTCTTGATTTTAGCTTGGTATAAGATTGGCCACAAATTTACCATCTTCACCTTCATTACGGTAACAATGAGTTCTCTTTTTATTCAGGTGATGCCTCATGTGACCTTAACGGAGGACCCATTGATAAATGCTATCTTTGGTGGTCTGGTCATGGGAACAGGGATTGGTTTCGGTTTAAAATCACGTATTTCTAGTGGAGGAACAGATATCGTCAGTCTCACTATTCTTAAGAAAACGGGTCGTGATGTTGGGAATATCTCCTTGATTGTCAACGGGATTATCATGATTTTTGCAGGTATTCTTTTTGGCTGGAAATACGCTCTCTATTCTATGGTTACAATTTTTATTTCTAGTCGAGTAACGGATGCAATTTTCACTAAACAGAAGAAAATGCAAGCCATGATTGTCACAAGTAATCCTGATCCAGTTGTAAGGATGATCCATAAGAAACTTCACCGTGGTGTAACGATGATTAACGATGCGGAAGGAACTTATAATCACGAAAAGAAAGCAGTATTGCTAGCTATTATTACCCGTGAAGAGTATACGGACTTCAAGTATTATATGAGAAAAGCAGACCCTAAAGCTTTTGTTTCAATCGCAGAAAATGTACATGTTCTAGGTCATTTTGTTGATTTAGATGATTAATAAAGAAGGGAGTTGACGACTGTTTGCTTCCTTTTTTACTAGAGAGAATTCTTGACGAAATGCCAGCATGGCTTTACAATAACAATATGATTAGATTTTTAATTCCAACTGCAAAAGAAATGAAGCCCAGTAAGGAAGTCCCCTCCCAAAAACTATCTGAAAAGAGTGAAGCTATTCTAACAGAAATGGCTAAGTTATCCACAGACGATTTGTCCATAGCTTATAAAATAAAGCCTGAGCAGGCTGAGAAAGAAAAGCAGCGTTGGGATGCAATTTTAGCAGGTGAAGCGAAGAATTACCCAGCTGTCGAGCTTTTTAACGGACTGATGTATCGTCACATTAAACGCAAGGACTTATCCACATGTGAAAAAGATTTCCTCAGTCACCAAGTATTTATCACATCTTCTTTTTATGGGATTATTCCCGCTTTCTATCCGATTCAAGAACATCGTCATGACTTTCATACAAAGGTTAAGGTTAATGGTCAGTCCTTAAAAAATTATTGGCGTGCTGAATATGACCAATTCCTAGAAGAGGGTCAAGTTCCAGTTGTTTCCTTGCTTTCAAGTGAATTTGAAGATGTCTTTAGTCCAAGTCTTCGTAAGCAGTTATTCACAGTTAGTTTTATGGAAGACCGTAATGGTATTCTTAAGACACATTCAACGATTTCTAAAAAGGCTAGAGGAGCTTTTTTGACAGCTGTAATGGAGGAAAGTTGTCAAACCATAGATGCCTTACGAGACTTATCCTTTGATGACTTTTACTATCGTAAGGATTTATCTTCTGATAGTGAATTGTTTTTTGTAAGAAAAGTTAAAAAAGCCTGAGTTACAAACTCAGACTTTTTCTTATATCATGTCTTTACGATCGACTTGCTCATAGTTGTTTTGACCGTCATTCAACTTGTCCCAGATAACAACCTTTCCTTGATCAAGAGATTTTTTGACATCAATAATACGTTGATTAGATGATCCTCGAAACTGGAGCATAAGGTTCTTTTTAGTAATATCAAAACGTCCATCTACGAGAATGTCAACGAGATGAAGAAGTTCTAGCTTATCAGGAGTTTCAAGCATTAGCTCTTCCCAAGTATAACCAGTCCAAGACCAAATGTCTTTTTCGGGTAGTTCCTTACGGATACGCTTGACTAAGGGAGTTAGAATACCAGTATTTAGAAAAGGTTCTCCACCCAGTAGTGTGAGACCTTGCACGTAGGGTTGTGCTAAATCTTGTATGATTTGTTCCTCTAGTTCTTTGGTATAGGGAATCCCTGCCTTGAAGGACCAGGTAGCAGCGTTATAGCATCCCTCACAGTGAAACATGCAACCAGAGACATAAAGTGAGTTACGGACCCCTTCACCATCAACAAAATTAAAGGCCTTATAGTCAATAATGCGTCCTTGGCTAAGCTCTTCGGACTTCCATTCTTGTGGTTTTGGTGTATTCCATGTCATGATTTTACTCCAAATCTATCCAATAGCGCTCAGTTTCGTTACAAATGTCCTCTAGTTGACCACCGTTGGCTAATATAACAGCTCGGCTGGCTGGATTTTCTGTGCTACAAGTGACCAGAGCACGCTGAATATTCTTCTCCTTGGCTACTTGCAGGCCTTGACGGAGAGATTCTTTTGCATACCCCTTGCCACGTTCAGATGGACGGATGGAGTAGCCAATATGACCACCTTTTTCTAGTAAGCGCCCATTTAAACGAAGACGAAGATGTAGAAAACCAAGAGCATGACCTGATTCGTTGAAACTGACCAGCTGTATAGCAGGAACCCAGTTTTCAGGGATATTAAGTCCTGCTTCTGACTGAAGATTTTCTTCTAGCCATTCTTCATAAATAAAATTGTCCGCGTTCCAAAATCCACCATCATGGACAGATTTCTCCCTTTCAAATTCACCCATCATGTCTAAGATAGCTTCTTTATCTGCTTGACTTGGTCGGCGTAAAATCATCTTATTTCTTCTTTCCAGCTTTTTTTAAAAGGGCTTGGATACGTGCTTTTTTGTCATTTTTGACGGTTGCAATTTTTTTCGTGGTAACGTTCCACCTGTTGCATACCTTTATAATCTAATTGATATTTACCCATTGTATCCCTTTCTAAAAACTAAATAAGCAAAGCAGTTGGAGGGAGTTGGAGGGTATTATCCAGCTGCTTCTAGTTTATTATAATGCATTATAGGTCTTATTAGAGATGTTTGCCACCATATTTGATGGTTGAACCATTCATATGTTTGACTCGGGCTGAGATTTCTTTGTGGCGTCCTTTAACCATAGGGCGGGCCTGTGGATTCCCTAAATAACCGCAAGTACGTTTGACGACATCAACTGTTTTAGGATCTGTGTTACCACAATTAGGGCACATGAACCCACGTTCTGTTGGAGTGAAATCCCCTTCAAAGTCACACTTGTAGCATTTATCAATTGGAGTATTAGTGCCAAGATAGCCGACACGGTCATAGGCAAAATCCCAAACAGCTTCAAGTGCCTTAGGATTTTGTTGTAGGACTGGATATTCACAATAATGGATGAATCCACCAGTTGCACCAGCCTCTGGGTAATCTTTCTCAAATTCCAACTTTTCAAATGGTGTTGGATTTTTACGGACATCGTAGTGGAAGGAGTTGGTGTAATATTCTTTATCTGTGATATCAGTTACGACACCGAATTTTTCAGTATCCAATCGACAGAAGCGATCTGTTAAACTTTCTGATGGTGTTGAATAAACAGAGAAATGATAGTCATATTCGTCAGACCAACTTTCACAAGCATTTTTCATCGCTTTAACGATATTTAAAGTAAATGTCTTGGCTTCTAGATTAGTTTCCCAATCGCTACCATAAAAAACAGATGCTACTTCATAAAGTCCAATGTAACCAAGTGATACGGTTGCACGACGATGTTTGAAGAGTTGGTCGACGCTGTCGCATTTACGCAGACGCTGACCAAAAGCGCCATACTGATAAAGAATAGGTGCATTGGCAGGTGTAGCTTCTTTTACCCGCTCAACTCGGTAAACGAGAGCATCTTTGGCAATTCCCATTCTTTCTTCAAAAATTTCCCAAAATTTATCTTGGTCTCCTTTAGACTCTAGCGCAATTCTAGGGAGATTAAGGGTGACTACGCCAAGATTCATTCGTCCAGAATTAACTTCAACGCCATTTTCATCTTTCCAACCCTGAAGGAAGGAACGACATCCCATAGGGGCTTTGAAGGAGCCTGTCAATTCAATGATTTTATCATATGATAGGACATCTGGATACATACGCTTAGTTGCACATTCAAGTGCTAGCTGTTTAATGTCGTAGTTAGGTGAGTTAGGTTCCAAGTTAAGTCCGCGTTTTAGGGTGAAGATGAGTTTTGGGAAAATGGCTGTGCGGTGCTCTGATCCAAGGCCTAAAATACGAACTTGGAGGATAGCTTTTTGGATTTCACGTTCAAACCAGTTTGTTCCCAAACCAAAACCGAGAGAGGTAAATGGTGTTTGACCATTTGAGGTGAAAAGCGTATTTATCTCATATTCAAGAGATTGCATAGCATCATAGATATCTTTACGCGTTTTAGCACGAGCATAGTCTTCCTGTTTTTCCTCAGTCACCCATTCTTTAGCATCTGCTAAATGTTTCTTGTAGTTGAGTTCTGCATAAGGCGCCAAGAATTCATCGATGCGATCTGCTGTACAGCCACCATACTGACTAGAGGCAACATTTGCGATGATTTGTGAAATTTGTGCTGTTGCAGTTTGAATGGATTTGGGACTTTCTACTTCAGCGTTACCGATTTTAAAACCATTTGCCAACATGCCTTTGAAGTCAATCAAACAACAGTTTGTCATAGGCGTGTAAGGGCTATAGTCTAAATCGTGGAAATGGATATCTCCCTTTTGATGAGCATTTGCTACATGTGGAGGAAGCATCTTAAGTCCAACGGATTTTCCAACAATACCTGCGGTTAAATCACGTTGTGTATTGTATAAATCACTATCCTTATTGGCATTCTCATGAACAACAGCCTGATCTTTATTAACCAGTTTGTTAATGGTGAAATTGATATCAGTAGCCTGAGAACGCTCAAAATCACGTTTGGTACGGTAGTTAATGTATTCTTGAGCGATAGCGTATTCGTTAGCTTCGAGTAACTCATGCTCTACGATACTTTGAATTTCGTATATTTTGATATTGTGAGAGAAGCGATCATTGATTTCGGCCACAACACGGTTGGCAATTTCTTCCAATTTAGTCTCAATTAATGGTGTGATAGGTGTAATAGTTTCGCTTGCTTTGAGAATAGCTTCATATATTTTACTTGAATCAAAAGTAACCATACGCCCATCGCGTTTGATAACTTTGATATCGGGGTTGACTGTAACCTTTTCTTTTTCTAATGTAATCATCTAAAAATCACCTCGCTGCTAATTATAGCACTAATTATAGCACTAGGCAAAAAAAATTCAATATATTGTGGTATATTTTTATCTCAACCACTATATATTGATTTTCGACCTATTTTAGGACATAGATAGTATATCGTTCAACGCCTTTTACAGGTACTTTTTTATAGTTTTTTGAAAGTGTCGATTTAAACTCAGAAGGCAATTGCGTATCTTGTTGGACAACAAGATATTGTGCAGAATCTTGAACAAGAGTGTCTAAAAGAGCCTTTTGATGACTTGATTTAGCTGTGTTAAGATCAGGAAGAACAAATGGTGAAGCTGATTTACGATTACTTTTCAAATAAATTTTTGCGGATGAATCATAAACGTAAATAGTTTCATCTTTCTTGGTATTTTTAGCGAGGTAATTTGCGACACTGCTACGTTCAGCATTATTTCCTAAATCAAATAGGAACATGATGATTGGTATAGCAAAGGCAAATGCAAAAACGACTATAGGTAAGAAATAATTACGGCTAAGGAAGATACCAAAAACTTTTAGCGTGCGGATTTGGTTATCATTACGACGTCGGTGAGAGGTTCGCTCCGCTCTCTTTTTAATAGCATCATCCAGAGAAAGTGCAGTCAAGACTAAACCATATGGGACGATGGTAAGAATGCTGTAAAGTCCAAAACTTTGAGAGAATAGACTGTAAACTAGTGTAAAGATAAAGCTAAGGATTAATACCCATTTAATGATTTTATCTTTAGCATCACCAAGGAGATGGTTACCTATAGTAACTACACCAATAAGGAGTCCAGAACCTATAACAGCAAAACTTTGGTAAGCCAATGTCAGTAGGAAGTTATTTTTTTCTACAGTGAGTTGTGTAAAGTTGTAAACTAGAACTTGATTAATATAGTCCGAAGTGATTTGCAAGTTTAGGATGAAATAAAGGCATAGGTACAGTACTAAAATATTACCAAAAATAATACAAAGGACTTGATAAAAACCACGAGCAAAGTGCTTGTTGACAATATTGTAAACGAATATTGTCACAATTGACAATACCCAGAAAATAAGAGTTCGAGCTTCAAAGAATGCTCCAGCAGCACCAGCAAAACCGTAAAGAATAAAGGCTTCATCACGACTGTGACCAGCAAAGTACCGGGTTAAGAAGAAAATAGCACCGAGGACAAAAGGCATGGCAAATTGGATAGGATAGAGTCCACCAAAACCAAGTGTTCCATTAATTAAAAAGAAAATAATACTAATTAGAGTTGCAATTTCCTTCTTATTTGTCATATGCATGACAACCTTGTAAAGGTAGCTGCCAGAAAGATAGTAGGTTAGAAACTGTATTGGAATTAACCAAAGAGTAGACCCCAGACGAAAAGCCAGAGAAATTAGGAAATAATAGAAGAACCCACCTGTCGCAAAAAAGTCAGAATAGGGTAAACTACCGTTGGCAAACATTTTTGCAATGTAAAGGTTTTGGGATTGTATATTATTGGAAAAGTCTGTAAAGCAAGGGACTGATATACTACATGCACTCAAAATCAGACTGAGGATAAGGATATGTGTTTTATGCTTACAAGGAAGTGAAATCTTAGTTTTTTTCTCTATCTGATAAGAAGTTGATTCTTTTGTACGCCCTTGAATTGTTACTTCACCCTTTTCAGATTGCTTATCATGTGTATGAGATTGATGGGGGCTTCGATGATAACCTTGATAGCTACCTGATCCTAGGATATTGTCTTTGTTATATGGACTCAAATTAAACTCCTTTGCTGTCATTTTGAAAGTTACAAATAAGGGAAAAACCCAAAATCTCTTATTTAAAGTATATCAGATAATACCATTTAGTCAATTTCTCTCTTATTTCTTACATTTAAGAAAAAATCCGTCTAAAAAATGAGACTGAAATAAACTATTTCAGTCTCTTTTTTAGAAGTAAATGATTAGGCTTAGTTACGCCCAATATTATTTTTTAGTTTTCATCGATAAAGCTATTGAAAACTTCTTCAATCATATCCCATTCAGCATCTGAATCTTCAGGAATTGGTTGAAGGTCGCCTTCAGTGCCGTCCTCATTTTCAGTGAATGAGTATGCCTGGATTTCGATTTCTCCATCTGCATCTTCTTCAGCACCAGCTGGAACCAAAAGAACGTAGTTCTTACCGAATTCTTCACGTCCATCAATCGTTAATAAGATTTCAAAAAGTGTTTCATTCCCTTGTTCGTCTACTAAAGTGATGACTTCATGGTCATGGTTGTAATCGTGATTGTGTGACATATTGTTCTCCTTTTTGGTGAGAGTATTCAATAGTGAGGTGAATCTAGAAGTTCTGACTGGGAGTTCACTAGATTGTCGCTCGACTAATCGGTCTCTATTTACAGTTTATTAAAACATTCGATCGAGGTAGTTTTGCAGAATAAGTTGAGCAGCCAATTTATCAATAACTTTTTTACGCTTACCACGGCTGACATCTGCTTGTTCAACTAACATACGTTCTGCCTGAACAGTTGTCAATCGCTCGTCTTGGTAATCTACAGGAAGGTTAAAGATTTCCTTAATTTTATCACCATAAGCTTTGCTAGCCTCAACACGTGGTCCTTCAGTGTTATTCATATTTTTAGGGAGACCAACGACAAATTTATCTACCTGATATTCTTTAACGAGTTCACCTAGACGGTCGAAGCCAAACTCTTTAGCTTCCTCGTTAATTTTGATAATTTCAACGCCTTGGGCCGTAAAACCAAGTGGGTCACTAATAGCAACACCCACTGTTTTTGAGCCAACATCAAGTCCCATTACTCGCATTAGAGGTCAGTTCCATTTCCTTTAAGATAATAGCGAACGAGTTCTTCAACGATTTCATCACGTTCGTATTTGCGAATTTGGTTACGGGCATCATTGTAACGCGGAACATAAGCAGGGTCACCGCTCAGAACATAACCAACGATTTGGTTGATAGGATTATAACCTTTCTCAGCCAACGAACGGTAGACATTTGTCAAAGTATTACTGATTTCATCTTTATCACCGTCGTTTAGGTTGAAACGAACAGTTTCATCTGTAAATCCCATACTGACACCTTCTTTCTATAAGGATTATCTATTAGTTTCTTATTATAACATAAGTATACCCAAAAGTGAAAGACGATGAATATTAAAAGAGATGACTGATGTCATCTCTTTTAATATCTAATAAGATTAAACGCGTTCAACTTTACCAGATTTAAGTGCACGAGCTGAAGCCCAAACTTTTTTAGGTTTACCATCGATAAGAACAGTAACTTTTTGAAGGTTAGGCTTAACGACACGTTTAGTTTTGTTCATAGCGTGTGAACGGTTGTTTCCAGAAACAGTTTTACGTCCTGTAAAGTAACATACTTTAGCCATTTCGTGTTTTCCTCCTAGGTAGAATTTATTACGGATGTGCTAGCACCACATACCAAGATATTCTATCATAAGAATTTAGGTTTGACAAGAACTATTTATAATTTCTTTTTACAGAAAAATAGTATATTCTTATTATAAGAAGAATAAATAGTTAAAAAAAGGAGAGAAGATGCCAGATAATCTTGCTTTACGCATGCGTCCACGTTCAATTTCAGAGGTGATTGGTCAGAAGCATTTAGTTGGTGAAGGTAAAATTATTCGCCGTATGGTAGAGGCGAATATGCTGTCGTCAATGATTCTCTACGGACCTCCAGGAATCGGGAAAACCTCGATAGCCAGTGCTATTGCAGGAACAACAAAATTTGCTTTTAGAACTTTTAATGCCACTGTCGACAGCAAAAAACGTCTACAGGAAATTGCAGAAGAGGCTAAATTTTCAGGTGGTTTAGTTCTACTTCTAGATGAGATCCATCGTTTGGATAAAGCGAAACAAGATTTTTTGTTACCATTATTAGAGAACGGAAATATTATCATGATTGGTGCCACAACCGAGAATCCGTTTTTTCTGTAACACCAGCCATCCGTAGCCGTGTACAAATATTTGAGTTAGAACCACTCTCTAATGAAGATATCAAGGAAGCTATTTTGAATGTTCTAGGGGACAAGGAGCGTGGCTTCGCCTTTGAGGTTCACTTAGATGATGATGCTCTAGATTTTATTGCGACAGCTACTAATGGTGATTTACGATCGGCATATAATTCTTTGGATCTGGCTGTCATGTCGACACCAGCTTCAGGAAATGGTCAGCATCATATTACCTTAGACATAGTGGAAAATAGCTTACAACGCAGTTATATTACTATGGATAAAGACGGTGATGGGCACTATGATGTCCTTTCTGCCTTGCAAAAAATCTATTCGAGGATCTGATGTTAATGCCAGTCTTCACTATGCGGCACGTTTGGTTGAGGCAGGGGATTTGCCTAGTCTAGCACGTCGCTTGACTGTAATTGCCTATGAGGATATTGGTTTAGCTAATCCAGATGCACAAGTTCACACGGTCACAGCCTTGGAAGCTGCACAGAAAATAGGTTTCCGGAGGCACGTATTTGATTGCCAACGTAGTTATGACTTAGCATTATCACCTAAGTCGAATTCGGCTTATAAGGCAATGGATGCTGCCCTGGCGGATCTTAGAAAGTCTGGGAATTTACCTATTCCACGTCATCTGAGAGATGGACACTATGCTGGAAGTAAGGCACTGGGTAATGCACAAGA
>ENA-OQDC01000646-OQDC01000646.1-human-gut-metagenome-genome-assembly--contig:-NODE-646-length-22986-cov-2.870948_pt1 | contig 22986 bp, 26 predicted proteins | sample MGYA00242770_ERZ504601 | MGnify/ENA primary metagenome ERZ504601 (study PRJEB26092, sample SAMD00036305) | human gut metagenome | host: Homo sapiens | study: EMG produced TPA metagenomics assembly of...
CTGCAGGCAGCGATCTGGATTACATCAAGGCAAGGGCAAGCTGGTCATCGGCTACACCGTTTACGAGCCCATGAACTACACCGATGCGGATGGCAACTTCACGGGGCTTTTTGATACCGAGCTGGCCACATGCTGTCTGCGAAAAGCTGGGCGTGGAACCGGAATTTGTAGAGATCAACTGGGATACCAAGGTCGTGGAGCTGGATGCCAAGAGCATCGACTGCATCTGGAACGGTATGACTCTGACCGATGACATCATGCAGAACACCGCTACCACCAAGGCTTATGCAAAGAATGCACAGGTGGTCGTTGTGAAAGATGGCACCGATTATACCTCTACCGCTGACCTGGTGGGTAAGACTGTGGTTGCCGAGGCGGGTTCCGCCGGTGAGGCCGCCATTGAGGGGGACGAGAACCTGGCACAGGCTGATTACGTCTCCAAGAGTGTTCAGACCGACTGCCTGATGGAGGTTGCCGCAGGCACTGCTGATGCCGCTGTGCTGGATCTGACTCTGGCCAACGCCATGATCGGTGAGGGCACTGACTATGCCGACCTGAAGATCGTGGACGAGCTGAACGCTGAGGAGTACGGTGTGGCGTTCCGCAAGGGCAGTGATGCTGCCGCCGCTGTGGACGAGGCCTTTGATGCACTGAAGGCTGATGGTACTATGCAGGCACTGGCCGATAAGTACGATCTGGCACTGGCTGACTGAATTTGTTGAAAAGCTCCTTCCGTCATCGCTATGCGATGCACCCTCCCTCGGTGAGGGAGGCTTTTTGTTGCCGATGCGTGAAAGGCTCCCCAGCAGAGGAAACTTTCACCGGCTGTGATGGAAGGGGAATATGGATTCTGAATAAAAAAGGTGTGTTTTTGTGTCTGTGATTCTTATGCGCCTGTCCGGCGCGTTCCTGCTCAATTGTGAGCTCTTTGCCCTGACACTGCTGTTTGCACTGCCGCTGGGGCTGGTGGTCTCGTTTGGCTCCATGAGCCGCTGCAAGCCGCTGGCCGGGCTGGTCAAGACCTTTGTCTGGATCATCCGCGGCACCCCGCTGATGCTGCAGATCATCGTGATCTATCTGGGCCCCGGCCTGCTGGGCATGAATAACCCTTGGCCCTCCGGCTCCGGCGGACGTATGGTGGCGGCGGTGGTGGCTTTTGCCATCAACTATGCCTGCTATTTTTCTGAGATCTACCGCGGCGGCATTGAGGCAGTGCCCAAGGGGCAGACTGAGGCCGGGCAGGTGCTTGGCATGACCAAAACACAGATCTTTTTCAAGGTGACCTTGCTTCAGGTCGTCAAGCGCATCCTGCCCCCCCATGGGCAATGAGATCATCACGCTGGTCAAGGATACCTCGCTGGCAAACACCATTGCCAACAAGGAGATCATCATGATGGCCAAGGAGTACAGCGCAAAGGGCCTGATCTGGCCGCTGTTCTCCACTGCGCTCTTCTTCCTGGTGTTTGTGGGCGCGCTGACCATCCTGTTCAATTGGGCTGAGAAAAAGCTCGATTATTTCCGCTGCTAAGGAGGCAGATAGATTATGGCGTTGCTCGAAGCTTCCGGTATCGGGAAAAATTTTGGCGAGACCCATGTGTTGAAGGACATCTCCCTGGATCTGGAGCAGGGGGAAGCGCTGGCGATCATCGGCTCGTCCGGTTCCGGCAAAACAACGCTGCTGCGCTGCCTGAACTTTCTGGAACGGCCTGACACGGGTGTGATCAAGGTGAACGGCGAGACCATGTGGGATGCCGCCGACCCTGCCACCCAGAAGGAAAGCGAGATCCGTAAAAAGCGGCTCCATTTCGGTCTGGTGTTCCAGAACTTCAACCTGTTCCCGCAGTACACGGCCTTACAGAACGTGATGCTGGCAGGAGAACTGCTGGCAAAGGAACGTCCGGAATATCAGGCAAACAAAAAGGCTATCCACGCGGAGCTGGAACAGCAGGCAAGAGAACTGCTGGCGCAGATGGGCCTTTCGGAGCGGGCCGGCCACTACCCGCATCAGCTCTCCGGCGGCCAGCAGCAGCGTGTGGCCATTGCCCGCGCGCTGGCGCTTCACCCGGATATCCTCTGCTTTGATGAGCCCACCAGCGCCCTTGACCCGGAGCTGACCGGCGAGGTGCTGAAGGTCCTGCGCGATCTTGCCGACCGCAAGACCACGATGATCATTGTCACCCATGAGATGCACTTTGCCCGCGATGTGGCCGACCGCATTCTGTTCATGGATGGCGGCGTGGTCGTGGAAGAAGGCCCGGCCAAACAGCTCATCGACCACCCCCGGGAGGAGCGTACCAGACAGTTCCTCGCACATTATTCAGAATGACCCGCCGCTGAGCATTCCGGATGAGGAGACCCCGCCTTCGGGCAATGCCGGAACGGGTTTCTGGAGCGTTTTGTTCCAGCTGCTGAAGCATCTGGCCGGGAAGCACTGAGAAATTTGAAAAAGCCTCTTGAAAATTCATCACAACCTGATATAATACCCACATGAACAAAAACGTCCTGCCCATTGCGCGGCAGGGCGTTTTTGTCGGAAAAAATTCGTGTGATAAGGTCTGTGATGCTTTCCCAAGGAGGAACGTGCGTATGACGAAAGATATGACGCAGGGCAGCCCGCTCAAGCTGATCCTTGCGTTTGCGGTGCCGCTGATGCTGGGCAGCCTGTTCCAGCAGTTCTATAATCTGGCAGATACCATCATCGTGGGCCGCTTTGTGGGCGTGGAAGCCCTGGCAGCAGTCGGCAGTGTGGGCGGTCTGAACTATCTGGTGCTGGGCTTTGTCAATGGCATTGCCTGCGGCTTCTCCATCCCCATCTCGTGGACATTCGGGGCAAAAGACTATGTGGAGATGCGCCGCTACACCGCCAATGCCGTCTGGCTGAGTGTCTTTTTTGCCGCAGTGCTTACCGTGGTCACGGTGGCCATGACCCGTTCCATTCTGGTCTGGACCAATACCCCGGACAACATCATTGATCTGGCAGACATCTACATCCGCACCATCTTTATCGGCATCCCGTTTACGCTGCTGTATAACATGACCAGCGCCCTGATGCGCGCTCTGGGTGACAGCAAGCGGCCTCTGTATTTCCTGCTGATGGCAAGCTTTCTGAACATCGGGCTGGACCTGCTTTGCATCATCACCTTCAAGATGGGTGTGTTCGGTGCGGCGTTCGCCACCGTGTTCAGTCAGGCAGTGGCTGGTCTGGGCAGCCTGTGGTACATCCTCAAGCATTATAATGAACTGCGCTGGAACAAAGAAGAAAGCCGCCTGAGCAGACAGCACTGTGTCAAGCTGTGCGGCATGGGCATCCCCATGGGTTTGCAGTGCAGCATCACGGCCATCGGTTCCGTTGTGCTGCAGGGTGCGGTCAATGGCCTGGGCAGCGACATCGTGGCAGCGCAGACTGCAGGCGGCAAGGCGGCACAGTTCCTGTCCGTCCCGCTGGAGAGCATTGGCACGGCCATGACCACCTACGCCAGCCAGAACATGGGTGCCAACGACCTGAACCGTGTGAACAAGGGCGTGAACACCGCCCTGGGCATCGGCTGTGTGTACAGTGTGGCATCCTTCCTGATCCTGCGCGTGCTGGATAAGGCTTTGATCGGCCTGTTCCTTGAGAGCAGCCAGACCGAGATCATGGCCAACGCCCAGAGCTTCATCTTCTGGAACAGCGTGTTCTATATCCCGCTGGCGGTCCTTATCATTTACCGCTATACCATTCAAGGTCTGGGTTATTCCAGCCTGGCCATGTTTGCCGGTGTGGCAGAGATGATCGCCCGTGCTCTGGTGGGCTTCCTGTTCGTGCCGCTGTGGGGCTATTTTGCCGCCTGCATTGCAAACCCGGTGGCCTGGTTCTTTGCCTGCTTCTTCCTGATCCCTGCATATATCGTTGTGTTCCGGAAGCTGAACAGGAAAAAGCAAGACCGCACGCAAACTTGTAAAAATTGAGCCGCTCTTTTGCGAAACCGCAGAAGGGCGGCTCTTTTGTTGCGCTCTCCTCCGTCCAACCTCTCCGAGTAGGCGAGGCCTTGGCGTTAGCGAGGGCTGAGGGGATGTATAGAGCAGGGCCTGCCCAATTCCTTTACAAATAACACCAAAACGATTATACTATAAATAATTATGTCACAAGGGGGTGAGGAGCATGGAGCTGGAACAGATCGAGGGAACGGTGGAGGACATTATCTACGAGAACCCGGACAACGGCTACACGGTGTTTGAAATTTCCGGCGGCGGCACGGTCACCGTGGTGTGCGGGATCGTGGGCGAGCTCCATGCGGGCGAGAGTGTGGTCTGCCGCGGTAAATATGAGAACCACGCCACCTATGGCCGCCAGTTCCACGCCCAGGAATGCGAGACCGATATGCCGAAGGATCTGGAAGCGGTATACGCCTTCCTTGCCAGCGGCTCCCTGCCTTATATCGGGGCGCGCACGGCCAATAAGATCATCGATAAATTCGGCGCGGCGGCGCTGGAAGTGATCGCCAACGATCCCGCCCAGCTCACCCTGATCCCCGGCATCTCGGCAGACAAGGCCGACCGCATCCAGCAGGAGTTCAAGCGGATGTTCGGAATGCGGGAGCTGATCGCCTATCTGGCCCAGTTCGAGATCAGCCCCCGCCGCGCCATGGAGGTATTCCGCGTCTTTGGCCCCGGTGCCATGCAGGCCATCTCCCAGAACCCTTATCTGCTCTGTGGGGAACCCCTGCAGCTGGATTTCCGCCATGCCGACAGCATTGCACAGTATTACCACATGGAAGGGGACTGCACCCAGCGGCTGGAAGCAGCGCTTCTCCGCACCCTGCGCCACAACGCGGGCAACGGCCACACCTGTCTGCCCCGTGCGCAGCTGCTGGACACGGCATCCCACTTCATCCAGCAGCCGCCCGAAAAGCTGGCCCGTGCGCTGGACCACTGCATTGAGACCGGGCAGCTGAGCGTAAAGATGCTGGAGGCGGTGCCGTATATCTATCTGCCTGACCTGCTGGAAGCAGAACAGGCCATTGCCGACCGGCTGGCCCTGCTGGCGAAGCGGGAGAAGCAGACGGTGCGGGACCTTGATAAAAACATTCAGGTGCTGGAGCTGACCCAGGGCTTTGCCTATGCGCCCCTGCAGAAGGAAGCCATCCGCAAAGCCATGACCGAGAACTGCCTTGTGCTCACCGGCGGCCCCGGCACCGGCAAGACCACCACAGTCAATGCCATCCTGCAGCTGCTGGAGCATCAGGCAGACCGGGTGGCACTTTGTGCTCCCACGGGCCGTGCGGCCAAACGGCTGAGTGAACTGACCGGCCGCAAGGCCTCTACCATCCACCGCCTGCTGGAGGTGGACTACTCCGGCGGTGTGGTCAGCTTCATCCACAATGACAAGAACCTGCTCAAATGCGATGTGGTCATTCTGGATGAGATGAGTATGGTGGATGTGAAGCTGTTTCAGGCGCTCATTGCAGCCCTGCGGTACAGCTGCCGCATTATTATGGTGGGCGATGCCGACCAGCTGCCCAGCGTGGGCCCGGCAACATTCTGGGGGACGGTCATCCGCTCCGGGGGCTGGTGCCACCCGTCTGCCTGAACGAGATCTTCCGGCAGGCCAGACGCAGCCTTATTGTGGAGAACGCTCACCATATCATCAGCAGCGAGCCGCTGCAGAAAGGCGGCAAGACAGACGATTTCTTCTTTCTGGAATCGGACGGCGATGCGGCGCAGAAACTGGTGTGCGATCTTGTCACCACCCGTCTGCCCCGGAGCTATGGGTTTGACCCTGTCCGGGATATTCAGGTGCTCTGCCCCACCAAGCTGGGACCCACCGGCACCCAGGCGCTGAATGTGGAGCTGCAGAACCTGCTCAACCCGGAGCAGAAGGGCAAGCCCCAGCTCCAGAGCGCCTCCCGGGTGTTCCGGGTGGGCGATAAGGTGATGCAGGTGCGGAACAACTACGAGATCGTCTGGAACCGCATTGGCGGGGAGCAGGGCGTGGGAGCCTATAACGGTGATATCGGCATTGTGGAATCCATCAACATGCGCGACCACTCCATGGTGGTGCGGATGGATGACCGCCGCCTGCTCTACCCGGCGGAAAACCTGAACGAGCTGGAGATCGCCTACGCCATCACGGTGCACAAGAGCCAGGGCAGCGAGTTCCCGGCGGTGGTGCTGCCGGTGGCGCAGGTGCCGCCAAGGCTCTGCTACCGCAACCTCTTCTACACCGGCGTGACCCGCGCCCGCAAATTGTGCATCGTGGCCGGCCGGCGGGACGTGGTGAACCGGATGATGTCCAATGTCCGGCAGAACCTGCGGTACAGCGGCCTGTGCGAATTGCTGAAAGAGAATCTGCCGCCGGAACAGATGGCGGCAGAGTGAAGGACGGCATCCCACAGGGAGGACGGCGAGGTTTGGTCTATACTTTTTTTGACTGGCTTATGCTACAATATAAATTGATTTGATTTCCCGCCCGAACGGGCATTTACGATAGAAAACAGGGGAGCAGAGAAAGGAACATTTCATTATGGCACAGAATGACATCGGCATCGATCTGGGCACAACGACCATTATCATTGCACAGGCAGGGCAGGGGGTCGTGCTCAACCAGCCCAGCGTGGTGGCAATGGATACCCGCAAGAACTCCGTGCTGGAGGTGGGCGACAAGGCCCTGGCCATGGTAGGCCGCACCCCCAACTATATTTCCGCCATTTTCCCGTGAGGACGGTGTCATCAGCGACCACACCATGACCCGGGAGCTGATCTGCCGGTTTGTGAATCAGGTGTACAGCTCCCACATGGTCAAGCCCCGGGTGGCTGTCTGCGTGCCCGCTGCCATCACCGGCATTGAGAGCGATGCCGTGGTGGAGGCCGTGATGGCCGCCGGTGCCCGTCAGGTCTACCTGATCGATGAGCCCATTGCCGCTGCACTGGGTTCCGGCATCGACATCACCCAGCCCGATGGCCGGATGATCATTGATATCGGCGGCGGCACCACCGATATCGCTGTCCTGTCTCTGGGCGGCAAGGTCAAGGCCACCAGTGTCCGTGTGGCGGGCAACCACTATGATGACGAGATCCTGAAGCATGTCCGCAACAAGTTCAGCATTGCCATCGGCCAGCGTACCGCAGAGCAGCTGAAAAAGAATGTCGCCTGCTGCCCCCAGAAGGCTGATTTTGACGAGACGATGGAGGTCAAGGGCCGCAGCCTGCTGACCGGCCTGCCCATCAAGGTGAATGTTTCCACCAGCGACCTCTACGAGCCTGTGATGATGCTGAGTGAGCAGATCGGCACTGCCGCCCATCAGGTGCTGGAAAAGACCCCGCCCGAGCTGGCAGGCGATATCTTCCGCAATGGTGTGGTGCTGACCGGCGGCGGCGCACAGCTGCACGGCCTGCCCGAATACCTGAGCCAGGAACTCAAGGTGGATGTGACCGTCTCGCCCGATCCCGTGAACTGCGTGGCGTTGGGCACCGCCATGAGCCTGGGCCTGAACGATAAGCTGGAGACCGGCTTCCTGGATGCGACCCCCGCATGGGCCGCCGTTAACCGGGGCCCTGACCCGGCTTGTTAAGAAATTGGAAAAGTTGCAACAAAATTTTGTTCATACTTGTTGAATCGGGTCGGGAAATATTGTATAATATTTTCAAATCGCTTTTTGCGCGCCGGGGCCTGCTCCGGAGTGCGGAGTAAATTATTATTAGGAGGAAGACCATGAATCTGGGTTCTGATGTGGTTATCACCATTACCGGTATCGTGCTGGTGTTTGCCATCCTCGTCCTGCTGATGCTCATCATCATGCTGGAAGGCAAGATCTTCGACGGTATGGCCGCCAAGAAGAAGGCAGCCAAGGAGCCTGCTGCTCCCAAGGCTGCCGCAAAGCCCGCTGCCCCCGTACAGCAGGCTGCTCCTGCCCCTGTGGTGGAGGAAGGCATTCCCGGCGATGTGGTTGCCGCAATTATGGCTGCCATCCATGCCATGGGCAATGGCAAGTACACCCTGAAGGCCGTGCGCCGTGCTGCAAATGGCTGGAGCAAGGCTGGTGTCAACGACACCACCGCACCTTTTTAACACAGGAGGAAAAACATGACACAGTTTATCGATACTCTGGTCGGTATTTTCCAGAGTTCCGGCTTTGCACGGTTCGGTGAGCCGGGCGGCTACCTCTACGCGATCATGATCTGCGTGGGCTGCTTCCTGCTGTACCTGGCCATCGTGAAGGAATTTGAGCCCCTGATCCTGCTGCCCATGGCATTTGGCATGATCCTTGCCAACCTGCCCGGCAGCGGCATTATCCACATGCAGTACTTCGTTGGTGATGGTCTCGAGCACCCGATGTGGATCGAGATCCTGAACAACGGTGGTCTGGCCGATATGCTTTATATGGGTGTCAAGCTGGGCATTTACCCCCCGGCTGATCTTCCTGGGCATTGGCACCATGACCGACTTTGCCCCCCTGATCTCCAACCCCAAGAGCCTGCTGCTGGGCGCTGCCGCTCAGTTCGGTATCTTTGGCACTTACATGGGCGCTCGTCTGCTGGCTGCTACCGGCATTGTGGATTTCACCCAGAAGCAGTCCGCTGCAATCTCCATCATCGGCGGTGCAGACGGCCCTACTGCCATCTTTGTTACCTCCCGTCTGGCACCTGAGCTGCTGGGCAGCATCGCTGTTGCGGCGTACAGCTACATGGCTCTGGTGCCCGTGATCCAGCCGCCCATTATGAAGGCGCTCACCACCAAGAAAGAGCGCACAGTCGTGATGAAGCAGCTGCGCACCGTGTCCAAGACCGAGAGGATCATCTTCCCCATCATGGTCACCATCATTGTTTCTCTGATCGTTCCCGATGCTGCCGTTCTGGTCGGTATGCTGATGCTGGGCAACCTGATGAAGGAGTCCGGTGTTGTGGATCGTATCCAGAAGACTGCCGGCAATGAGCTGATGAACATCATCACCATTTTCTTGGCTCTGTCTGTTGGCTGCACCACCTCTGCAAACACCTTCCTGAACACCCGCACCCTGTTCATCATCGTGCTGGGTCTGATCGCCTTCTCCTTTGGTACCGCTGCAGGCGTTCTGTGCGGCAAGGTGATGTACGCCCTGACCGGCGGTCAGGTCAACCCCCTGATCGGCTCTGCTGGTGTTTCCGCTGTTCCCATGGCCGCCCGTGTTTCTCAGAAGGTCGGCCAGAGTGAGAACCCCTCCAACTTCCTGCTGATGCACGCCATGGGCCCCAACGTCGCTGGCGTTATCGGCTCCGCTGTTGCTGCAGGTATCCTGATCAACATCTTCGGCTAAGCTTTATCTGAACACTGCCGCCCCTCCTGTGCTATGCAGGAAGGGCGGTTTTTTATGTACAACCCTCTTGAATTGTGATATACTTATAAAGTAAGTGATTTTATAGAAGAACAGGTGAAACAATGGCAGCAAGTCTCCAACAGGAATTCTGCGCTCTGCGCGATACCTATATTGAAAAGCAGTTTGGCCGCCTGAACGATATGCAGCGGCAGGCGGTATTTACCACCGACGGCCCGCTGCTCATTCTGGCCGGTGCAGGCAGCGGCAAGACCACTGTTCTGGTCAACCGCATCGCAAACCTGATCCGGTTTGGCTCAGCCCATGGCTCTGACTGGACCCCCCGTGAGGTGACCGAGGAGGATGTCAAGGCTCTGAAAACGGCAATTATGACCGGCACCGATGCGCCCGCCTGGCTGGACGGGATGCTGCGGCAGAACGCTGTTCGCAGCTGGAACGTGATGGCCATCACCTTTACCAACAAGGCGGCAGGGGAGCTCAAGGAGCGCCTGCGCAATATGCTGGGCGGCGAAGAGGGGGACGAGGTGTTTGCCTCCACCTTCCACTCGGCCTGTGTGCGCATCCTGCGCCGCTGGGCAGAATCCATCGGCTACCCCCGCAGCTTTACCATCTATGATACCGATGACTCCCAGCGCGTGATGAAGGCAGTCTATAAGGAACTGAGCATCGACGATAAGTTCTTCCCGATCAAGAGCGCCATCAACCAGATGAGCCGCTGGAAGGATCAGCTGGTCAGCCCGGAGGAGGCGCTGCGCACCCCGGCCCGGGACACCAAGGGAGCCATTGCCGCCAAAGTCTACGCCGCCTACGAAAAAAAGCTCCGGGAGGCAGGAGCCTTCGACTTCGACGACCTGATCTACCAGACCGTGCAGCTGCTGGCGGAGCACGAGGATGTGCGGGAGTTCTACCAGAACAAGTACCGCTACCTGCTGGTGGACGAGTATCAGGATACCAGCGTGGCCCAGTTCCGGCTGGTCAGCCTGCTCACCGGCCCGGAAAAGAATATCTGCGTTGTCGGTGACGATGACCAGAGCATCTACCGTTTCCGCGGTGCCACCATTGAGAACATTCTGAACTTTGAGCGCATCTTCCCCGGTACCAAGACCATCCGTCTGGAGCAGAATTACCGCTCCACCTCCAACATCCTGAATGCTGCCAACTGCGTCATCCAGCACAACACCGAGCGCAAGGGCAAGACCCTGTGGACCCGGAACGACGAGGGCGACAAGGTGCAGGTCTACACTGCCGAGAATGAGCAGGACGAAGCCATGCACATTGCGGATGTCATCGGTGAGCACCTGAAAGAGGGCGGGCATCTGGCGGACCATGCGGTGCTCTATCGTATGAATGCCCAGTCGGCCCCCATCGAAAGCTACTTTACCCGCGCGGGCATTCCCCATAAGATCGTGGGCGGCCAGCGCTTCAACGACCGCAAAGAGGTCAGGACATCCACTCCTATATGTCCATCGTGGCGAACGCCCGGGATGATGTGCGCCTGCGCCGCATCATCAACGAGCCTGCCCGGAAGATCGGCAATACCACTGTTGACGTGATTGCTGACCTTACCGCCCAGCAGGGAATCAGTATGCTGGAAGTCATCTCCCACGCGGATGCATACGCCAAACTCAGCCGTGCCATCATGCCGCTGCTGAAATTCTGGCAGATCTACGAAAAACTGCAGGAATCGCTGGAAACCAGGACACTGGACGAATTTGCCCAGGATGTCATTGAGGTGACCGGCTACAAGGCCATGCTGGAAGCCGATGCAGCCAAGGGCCACGAGGATGCGGCTGACCGCCTGCAGAACCTTGGTCAGCTGGTGAACAACGTCAAGAACTACTGCGACCAGCACGGCGAGGATGCTTCACTGGAAGGCTACCTGGAGGATATCGCCCTCATCAGCGACATTGACAGCTACAACGAGAGCGCTGACCAGGTGGTCCTGATGACCATCCACTCTGCAAAGGGTCTGGAATTCCCCTATGTGTTCCTCATTGGCATGGAGGAGGGGGTGTTCCCCAGCGAGATGAGCAAATACTCCGAGGCAGATCTGGAGGAAGAGCGCCGTCTGGCCTATGTCGGCATCACCCGCGCCAAGAAGGAGCTGTATATCTCCAACAGCGTCTCCCGGATGCTCTACGGCCGCACCCAGCGCAACGAACCCAGCCGCTTTCTGCGCGAGATCGAGCCTGAGTATATAGAAGAGACCCGCAGCCCGGCGCTGGAACGCCGTTCTTCCATGGGCTGGGGTTCCAGTTACAGTGATACCGTTCCCGGCGGGGCCTCGGGCTACTCCGGCGCGTCCGGCTGGGGCCGCAATTCCAGCAGCTTCGGCGGCCGCACCGGCGGCAGCTACCTCAACCGTGAATACAATGCCTCTGAGCGCGGCGGCTTCGGCTCCGGTTATGCAGGCCGTGGCAGCAGTGCTTCCGGGTTTGGCAGCGGAAGCAGCGCCCCGCGCACGTCCGGCTCCTCCGGTTTTGGCGTGGGCTATGGCCGTCCCGCGGCCCCCAAGGCAGCGTCCAAACCCGTGAGCTTTCCGGGGAGCCCGGCAGCTTCCCGCCCGGCATCCACCGGCCCAAAGCATTACGAGGTGGGCGACATTGTGGAGCACAAGGTCTTTGGCCGGGGCAGGGTGCTGGCGGTCAAGGCCGCTGCCGGAGACCAGATCGTGGAGATCAACTTTGAAAAGGTCGGCGTGAAGAAAACCATGGCAAATTTTGCGCCGCTGACGAAAATTACGGAGGAATGAGAAAACTATGATGACCGTTCGATTGATCGCACATACCCCGGAACCGGAAAAGGTGGTGGCGGCAGCGGCCAAGCTCTGCTACTCCGATGCCCATATCACCGACCTGCTGGACGGCCTGACCGAGGAGAAAACGGCCAAGTTCCTGACCATGCTCAGCGACCTGGGCCATGCCAGCCCCATTGAACATGCCAGCTTCACCTTTGGCATTGAGGGTGTGAGCCGCACCCTGCTGGCCCAGATCACCCGGCACCGCATCGCATCCTTCAGTGTCCAGAGCCAGCGGTATGTCCGGCTGGACGACTTCCACTATGTCATCCCGCCGGAGATCGAGGCCATCCCTGAGGCAAAGGCAGCATTTCTTGAGAGCATGGATGAGGATGCGAAGCGCTACCTGGACCTTGCAAAAAAGCTGGAGGACGGCCACACTGCCCGCCTGATGGCGGAGGGGATGCCCGAAAAGCAGGCCCGCGCCAAGGCCTCCAAACAGGCCAATGAGGATGCCCGTTTTGTGCTGCCCAACGCCTGCGAGACGAAGATGGTCGTGACCATGAACGCCCGCAGTCTGCAGAATTTCTTCCATCTGCGCTGCTGCTCCCGTGCTCAGTGGGAGATCCGTCAGCTGGCTGAGGAGATGTTCCGGCTGGTCTACCCGGTGGCACCCCATATCTTTGCCAAGGCCGGCCCGGCCTGTGTCAGCGGCCCCTGCCCCGAGGGCAAGATGTGCTGCGGCAGAACTGCCGAAGTCCGCGCAAAGTATGAGGCCATCAAGCAGGAGGCTGGTGTATGAGCAAAGGCAAGCTGATCGTTCTGGAAGGGCTGGACGGCAGCGGCAAGGGCACGCAGGCTAAGCTGCTGGCAAAGCACCTGACGGTGACGGATCATCTGGTAAGAGAAATCACCTTCCCGGATTATGACAGTGATTCCAGTGCGCTGGTCAAGATGTATCTGGCCGGGCAGTTTGGCGACAAGCCTGACGATGTCAACGCCTACGCGGCATCCAGCTTTTATGCGGTGGACCGCTATGCGGGGTATAAGTCGGATTGGGGCAAGTTCTACGAGGAAGGCGGCATCCTGATCGCTGACCGCTACACCACCTCCAATGCCGTGCATCAGTGCTCAAAGCTCCCGCCGGAGCAGTGGGACACATTCCTGCAGTGGCTTTTTGACTATGAATACCACCTGCTGGGCCTGCCTGCACCGGATAAGGTGATCTATCTGCAGGTTGACCCGGCGGTGAGCCAGCGGCTGATGACTGCCCGCTACCATGGCGATGAGACCAGGAAGGATGTCCATGAAAAGGACACCGAATATCTGGCCCGCAGCCGCCGGGCGGCAGAATACTGCGCCGCTCACCTCGGCTGGGATACCGTCCACTGCACGGCAGGGGAGAAGATGCGGAGCATTGAGGATATTCAGGAAGAGGTCAGAACTCTTGCTCTCGCTGTTATTTGAAACAAAAGGAGGCATCCTATATCATGTACCGTTTGATGCAGCCGTCCGATTGGGCGGAGGTGCTGGCCCTGTGGCAGGCCCAGCGCGGCGACACGGAGGAGTTTGTCCGTGGCGCTGTGGAGCGCTTTGCCGGGGTGCAGAATGTCTACGTCGCGGAGGAAAACGACCACATTGAGGCTGTGGCACTGGCTGTGCCGGTGACCCTGCAGGGCCGCCCGGGCAGCTATCTGTTCGGTCTGTGCGGGCAGGGCAGCCTGCTCCTTGCGGGCCTGGTGGATACCCTGTGCGCCCAACAGAAACTGCGGGGCGCAGGCTTTGTGGTGGCAGTGCCCACCAGCCCGGAACAATCAACGCTGCTGCAGGATAAAGGCTTCCAGAAAGCCTTTGCCCTGCGCTGCCTGCCCCGGGAGGTGGAGCGCAACCTGTGGAGCCAGGCGGAATTCGATTCCGTGACGGCGAAAAAACTCTGCGAGCTGCGGGCAAAATACTGGCCCGATACCGTTCAGCTGCCGCCGGAGCAGATGGGGGAAGTTCTGCGGGACCTGTATTCCCGTGGTGCGACCATCGTATCCAGTGAGCAGGGCTATGGCATCTATTTCCGCAGGGAGGATACCCTTTACTTTGTGGAGATGATGGCGGAAAATGACCGTGCTGCCGAGGTGCTGATGGAAGCCGCCCGGGAGAAAGAGGTCATTGTGGAAAAGGCTGTCATCACGGTGGGGGCTGCCCAGAATCTGTTCCTGGGCGAGGGAACCCGGCAGGAGTATGGCCTCATCCGCTTTGAAGGAGAACCTTTTGATGTTTCGGAGAGCTACATGCGCCTGATGATGGACTGAAAGGAACGTGGATATGGCAGAGAAACACCAGAAAAAGAAAAAAGGCAGTGCGCTGAAGATCCTGTTGGTCGTGCTGTTGCTGCTGGTACTGACAGTCGGTGCAGCAGGCGTGTTTGCGTATAACGAGATCAACGGCAATGGAGGAAAGCCGGGTGCAGAGGTGACCGTCAGCATCCCCCAGGGCAGCGGCGTTGCTGCCATCGCAAAGGAGCTGAAGGAGGCTGGAGTGATTCGTTCGGCCTATCTGTTCCGCTGGTATGTGGGGCACAAGGGTGCCGCCGGAAAACTGCAGTACGGTGATTTTACGCTGCAAACCGGCGGATATTCCTACGATGGCCTGATCACAGAGTTGTCTGCGTATGCCAAGGCGGATTCGGTGCGGCTGACCTTCCCGGAGGGAACCACTGCCATTGCCATTGCCCGGAAAATGGAGGAAGCCGGTCTGTGTACTGCCGAGGAGTTTCTGGAAGAAGCCAACACCGGAGATTTCAGTGAGTACACCTTCTGGCAGTATGTCCCGGACGATGCCCCCGACCGCTTTATGAAGTGTGAGGGCTACCTCTTTCCGGACACCTATGAGTTTTTGACGGACGATACCGTGCATCATTATGTTGCAACGTTCTATGCACACTTCGATAAACAGTTCACAGCTGAGATGTACAGGGAACTGGAAAAGCAGGAGCTGACCCTGCCCGAGGTCATCACACTGGCCTCTTTTGTGCAAGAGGAAGCGGGCAACGATCAGGATTCCAATGTGGCGCAGGTGTTCCGCAACCGGCTGGCCGAGGGATCGCCTTACCCCAAGCTCCAGAGCAACACCTCCAGCTATGTCCAGAGCGATGAGGACAACAACTACCTCTGGAACTGGGTGGCTCCGTATTATGGCGGCTGGGAGGAGATCCCCGAGAACATCCGGAATGCCTACGATACCTACACCTGCACCGGCCTGCCCGCCGGGCCCATCTCGAACCCGGGCCTTGCCGCGATCCAGGCTGCTCTGGCACCTCAGTGTGATGAGGAAGTCAGGGACTGCTATTTCTTTGTTACGGACCTTTCCGGTCACTACTATTACGCCAAGACCTATGCTGAACATCAGGCCAACTGCCGGAAAGCGGCTGAAGTCAATCAGAGTTTGAAGAAGTAAGTCCCTCTCAGTCCGCTATGCTGAAAGCTCTCCCAAGGGGAGTGCCAATTGCGGCTCCGGAGTCAGGTTTGCAGAAACCGATCCGATGAGGCGGCATCGCGTCAGCGATGACAGAGAGGGTGCTAAAAAGAGAGGACGATTTTATGTTACAGATCCCGGAACTGCTGGCCCCGGCAGGCGACTTGGAACGCCTGCGTTATGCCATCAACTATGGAGCAGACGCTGTTTATTGCAGCCTGCCGGAGTTCGGTATGCGGTCGGCTCCTGCCAATTTTACGCCGGAGCAGCTGGCCGAGGGCGTGATCTATGCCCATGCCCGCGGCCGCAAGGTCTATCTGACCATGAACACGCTGCCCACCAATGAGGAAGCTGACCGCCTGCCCGAAGCCATCAAGGCTGCTGCTGCCGCCGGTGTGGATGCCTTTATCGTGGCCGATCTGGGTGTGCTGGAAGCCTGTAAGCAGTTCGCCCCGGAGATCGATGTCCACATGTCCACCCAGACCGGCATCACCAACTGGGCCGCTGCGCGTGCCGCTTACAACATGGGTGCAAAGCGTGTGGTGCTGGCCCGTGAGATGAGCCTGCAGGATATCGCCACCCTGCGCGATAAGACCCCGCCGGAGCTGGAGATCGAGGCGTTTGTCCACGGAGCCATGTGCATGAGCATTTCGGGCCGGTGCCTGCTCTCCAATTACATGGCAGGCCGGGATGCCAACCGGGGCCAGTGCGCCCAGCCCTGCCGCTGGAAGTATTACCTGAGCGAGGAGACCCGCCCGGGCCAGCTGTATGAGATCGGCGAAAATGAGAACGGCAGCTATATCCTCAATGCAAACGATCTGTGCACCGCTCCCTTCATCGACCTCATCTGCAAGGCAGGTGTGGACAGCCTGAAGATCGAGGGCCGCGCCAAGACGTTCTACTATGTCGCCAGCGTCACCGCCGCCTACCGCAAGGCTCTGGATCAGTATCTGACCGACCCGCTCAACGATAACTTTGAGCTGAGCGATGACATTCTGGCCGAGCTGACCCGTACCAGCCACCGGCACTACTCCCCGGGCTTCTACTTTGGCCGTGAGCAGGCCCGTCAGGCAACCGACAGCGCTACTTATATCCGCGAGTGGGAGTTTGTGGGTACGGTGGAAAGCTGGGAGAATGATGTTGCCTCCTGCCAGCAGCGCGGTAAATGGAGCCTTGGGGATACGCTGGAGGTGCTCTGCCCGGATGGCCGCAGCATTCCGCTGCACCCGGAGTGGATCAGAAACGAGGCAGGGGAGAGCGTGGAATCCACTCCTCATGCCATGGAAAAGTACACCATCCCCACCCCGGAGCTGCCCCCCATGAGCCTGCTCCGCCGGAAGGTAGAAGCTCTTGACAAATGATTCCAGAAGCAGTAAAATAATAAAGTCAAAATGAACGATGTCCTCTGGCTCCAGGAGTCAGAGGACAGATGAGGGCTCGTAGCTCAGTTGGGATGAGCGTTCGGTTCGCATCCGAAAGGTCGAGGGTTCGACTCCCTTCGAGTCCATACAATAGAAAACCGCTCTGTCGTAGCTATACGGCAGGGCGGTTTTCTTGTTCGCAGTTCTATGAGACGGTGAAGATTATTCTGGCAGATCTGGAGCCGGTTCAAAGGTGGAAAAATTACTGCTCCTCAAACCTTGAAAGTGCTAGAAATCAAGGTTTCATGCGGGTTAATGCCGTGATACACTCGCAATGGCTTGAGGGTTGCGTTTGTTACATCGTTTTGGTATAACAACTCACAACCTCCACGTGACTTCCATTGTCCAAACACAAATCCGCACCATTTTCGATGATAGGCAGTCGGAATTTGATGGACTTGAGCCACTGGCCGTTGGGCTGACGCTCCGGGTAGATATGGACTTCGGAAATCAGGTGCTCCATCAGCTTTTTGCGTTCGACAGGATTCATAACGTTGTAGAGCTTCTCAAAGCAGAGCAGAATCTTGTAAATATTGTCGCCGGTGATTTTGTCTGCTTCGATGGCCTGTTTCTTGGCACGAGCCGTCACAAGCTGATTCTCGGTACCCTCGATTTTATCGTACATCTTGTAGAGCCGTTCGTCAAGGTCGGATTTGCGCATGATGTAGTGCCGGTCATCCGGGTCAAGGGTGTCGATTTCATCCATGAGTTTGGATTTGACGGAGTAATACTGGCGCAGTTGCTTTTCGGCGGCTGCGATTTCCTGTTCAATGGCAGTGGTGTCTACTTTGCTGTTGATTTTCGACTGCATCAGCGCAGCAAACTTCGGGTTGCTGACCAGCTTGATGATGACTTCCACTACGGCATTGTCCAGAACTTCTTCCTGAATCTGCTTGGTAAAATCGCATTTCTGTCCGCGCTGCATCTTGCGGTGCTTGCAGCTATAATAGGAAAAGGATTTATAAGCAGTACCATCCTTTTTGTGCTTGGTGCATTTGTTGCTGTACATTCCGGCTCCGCAGACAGGGCATTTGACAAGCGCAGACAACAGGTGTGCCTGCTCGGTCTTGTTGCGGGTGACCGGTTCATACCGTTTGGACTGTGCCAGCAGTTTGACCTGCGCAGCGTTCCACAATTCCTCGGAAACAATGCCCTCATGCAGTCCATCGACCAGAAGATAGTTGTCCTGCGGAACCTGACGGTACTCATTTCGTGTGCCTGTGAACTTTTTCGAGTTTTGCGCCGGCCGAAAGCAATTTTGCCGCAATTAGACCGGGTTCCGTAGAATCGAGCGAATCAGCGTGGCACTGAACAGGGGAGAAGTACCGTTCTGTCGTGCAAGTTTCTGAAAGCCGTGAGCCGCCAGGTATTTGGAAAGCCCATTTGCGCCGGTATCGGTGTTGACATACTGCTCGAAAATCGTTTGGATGGCAGGGGCTTCATCCTCGTTGATTTGCAACTCACCATCGACCAGACGATAACCATAGGGCGCAAATCCGCCGTTCCAGCGGCCTTCCCGCGCTTTTTGAATGCGACCCTCCATCGTTTGGACACGGATATTTTCTCGCTCGATTTCAGCCACCGCAGAAAGAACGGAAATCATCAGCTTGCCTGCATCCTTGGAGGAATCAATGCCATCTTCCACGCAGATGAGGTTGACCCCGAAATCCTGCATGACCTGCAAGGTAGACAACACATCGGCGGCATTGCGGCCGAACCGGGACAGTTTGAATACCAGAACGTAGGAAACGCCATCTTTTCCTGATTTGATATCTTCCATCATCCGGCAAAAGGATGCACGCCCCTCGATGGATTTACCCGATTTACCGGCATCCTCATACTCGCCAACGATCTGGTAATCATTTGAAGTCAGCGTATGCTTTCATCCGGGCTTTCTGGGCATCCAGCGAATAGCCGTCGATTTGCATCGTGGTAGATACACGAGTGTAAATATAAACTTTTGTCTTTCCCTGTGACATAAGAAATCCTCACGGCTACCGTTATTTCTTGTCGATTTTTTGCTCTAAGAACTGGATGGAATCCAGATAGTCTTGTTCCACGTCGCTGAGCGTTCTTGCCCTATACTTCCGATATTCGGTGGTGGCTTTGTCCACGGCCTGCTTGTGCGTCACAGTGCCGTTTCCGACAAGCAACTGCTCACCGCTCATGGTTAAAATGCGGTCAAGGTGGTTTGCCCAATCCTGCATGGTCATGGGCTGTTCACGTTCTGCCTGACGTTCTGCGAAATCCAGATAACCGGAAACCAACTGCCCCATAGCACGAAGCTCTTTCTCGTTCAGATAGTTTTTGGCAATAGTAGCTTCTCGTAAGGTGGGCTGGTTTCCTGCAAAAGTGGTCAGACCCATAAATTCCTTTTCGGCATCTGCACGGTTGTAAATGACCTCGGCGGCAGTCTGACCGTGGATGGCATAATGAATTTTATTCTGGACTTTTTTGAAGAACTGGACGGAGATTTCTGCTTTTGGGTCGTAGTCAATGCTGGTTGCATAGATTTCCAGAACCTGACGATAAAACACTTTTTCGGAAGCGCGGATGTCCCGGATGCGCTCCAACAGCTCTTTGAAATATCCACCGCCGCCCAGATTTTTCAGGCGTTCGTCATCCAGCGCAAATCCCTTACGCATATATTCCTTCAGGATGCCAGTTGCCCAGATACGGAACTGTGTGCCACGTTTGGATTTGACCCGGTAGCCGACAGAGATAATCACATCTAGGTTGTAATAGTCCACATCGTAGACTTTTCCATCTGCGGCAGTGTAGGCAAATTTTGCCCACACTGATTCCTTCTGAAGCTCACCTTCCTTGAAGATGTTCCGGACGTGTTTTCCGATGACACTCCGATCACGCTGGAACAGCTCGGCCATCTGGTCGATGGACAACCAGACGGTATCGCCATCAAACGTGGCATCAATTTTGGTCAGGCCATCTTCAGTGGTATAAATGATGATGGAATTTTTGGGGCTTTCATCAGGGCGATTCATTTTCGTACCTCGTTCAAAATATGGAACATGGTAAGAGAATCTCACCATGTGTTTGGACAGCAATTACAAGAACATTATATCATGCTGCAAGGAGTTCATCAACGGCAATTTGCCCGGTTTCGATTTCTGGGATTAAAATTTCTGCATATTTTTCGATCATATCGGCCAGAAAACCCGCCAAGGCACTCCATTCATCAAAGTTGGACGTGCAGGCGGAAACGGGAAAGATATCTTTTTCGCTAGCAGGATATTTTTTCAATAGGCAGCTCCATTTCCTTGTAGCTGGACAGTGTGTGCCAGCGATTTTATCAAACTTCCTTTCGGACTTATCCAATCAACACTTTTAGCCGTTCCAGCTTCTCCTGCGCTGTTTCCTTGCGAAAGCTGATCCCGATGCATGAGATGGGAACACACATTTCCAACAGGCGGTCGTAGATGCGGGCGTGGGCGGTATCCTGCGGATGCCGAATCTCGTCCAACGTCAGATTGGTGGTGACGATGAGTGGCTTCCGACTGCGATAGCGGCTGTCCACGATGTTATAGATCTGTTCTAACGCATACTCCGTGCCACGCTCCATCCCGAAGTCGTCAATGATAAGCAAAGGATAGCGGCACAGCCTTTCCACCACCTCATTCCGCCCGGGAAAGCTGTTATTCAGCTCGTTCAGGATGTGTGCGAAGTTCGTCATGCACACAGGTACTTCCTGAGCCATTAGAGCGTTCGCAATACACCCGGCAAGGAAACTCTTGCCGGTGCCAACACCGCCCCAGAGAAGCAGCCCAAGGTTCTCTGCGCGCATGGTCTGCCATTGCTCTACATAACAGTGTGCATGACACATCTGCGGGCTGCGGCCATTGTCGTTTTCGAATGTCCAGTTGAGCATTGCCGGGTCAGAAAATCCCTCTGCTTTCAGCCGCCGCACAAGGTCGATGTGCTTTTGTTGGTTAATAAGGGCTTCCTGCTGTTCTCTTTCCGTGCGCTGGCAGCTGCATTCGACGGGATGCTTGTTCTTGCCCATCAGGACAATGCCCTTTGCAAAGAACGCTTCTTTTGGGGCGTGACACTTTCCACAATGAAGCAGGCCGTCCTTGCCATAATAATCATCGGTGTTTTCGGGAATACTGGATGGGAGCTGTTCCAAAATTTTTTCTATCGTCTTTATAGGCTTTCTCCTTCCTTGAATGTGTAGTCCGGGATACCCGGCGTCGATTTTCGTTCTGTTTTCTGCCGCTTTGCCCAGATACGCAGGGTGGCGGCATGGTCGGCGTACTTCTTATCTGTGGACTGGATATAAGCCGAAAGCTGTTCGATTAGATCATCCAGCCCGGAGAAATCAGCTTTGAGTCGCCTGTACTCCTTTGCTGTTAAAAAGACATTTTGATATTCTCCAAAGGTCAAATGAGCGTCTGTTGTTCTTATCAGGTGGCTATCTTTCAGGTTGCTCTTATTACGTTGGTTAGGTGTGCATTTCTGCGCAATCATACTACTCGTTTCTGCACAGTCATCCTTGGCATTTTTGCATACTGTGACTGCGCAATTCTGCGTAGTATGCGGAACCTTGAGCAGAATACGGCTGGGCTTGGAAAATCCACTGCGGATACGTTCCACGAGCTGTGCGTTTTCCAGCTCGGAGAAAGAGCGCGTTACACTGGAAATGCTGCATCTCAAGTCTTTTGACAGATGAGAAAGCGGATAGACTACATAAATGCGATCCTGTGCATCGATCCAGTTGTTCTTTTGAGAAAGCGTTGCTCGGTCAAGCAGCAGGGTGTAGAGTAGTTTTGCTGTGTGGCTCAGGTTGGTATCCAGCAGAAAGCGGGGATAGGGTAGATATTGTGGCAGGGGCGTAGTGACAGTCAGGTAGTCGGAAATAGAATTCACCTCCAGTGTCTTTTCATCAAACAAATTTTTGGAAAGCATTTTACTGGCTGTTGGTAGTCTTCAGAAGATGCTGCCGATGCTGCTCTTTCAGATGCACAATATAGCTTTCTGCCTTTTGCAAAGCAGCAATAACTTTTGCTTCAATCTCTACATTTGTCAGAAAGTCGGGATACAGAGCAAAGCATTGTTCGAGACGGAAAATAAAGCTATCAGAGGCACTGTTGATTTCACTGAACATTCCTTCGGCATCGGCGACATGATCAACCGTTGCCATCTTTTCTCCTAGCTCACGAATGGTCTGGAGTTCGGTGCTGCGCTTTCCCGATGAAATAAAAGGTCGATTCTCTGAGAGTGGATCAGCCGTTTGGATCTTCGATGTGGCAGCACTAGAGAAATTGCGTTCGGTGACCTTGGAAAGCAATTCTAAATTTTCATAGGTGTCTGCACTATCGTCTGGTTTACCGTTTAACTTTTCCTCTCGCCACGTTGATACCACGGTGGGCAATGCTTCTGTGGGAGTTCCACGGATAATGGTAGCCTCTCGCTGGGATAGCTTAAGTTTGCCGGATAAGATTTCTTCCTGAATGCCGGGGCAGTATTTTTCCATCAGCTCAACGGTTTTCATGAACTGCTCGGCACGAATTACAAAAGAGGGACTTACATTATTTTCTTTGGCGATTCGTTCGGTCGTGTTTTCTACCGATGGCAAATTGTCAATTTGACAGTTTGCCACCTGCGTGTACTGATTGCCATGGTTTCCCCCACGAGTGGATTTTTCAGAGTGATACTGCTTTCCAATCAGGAACTTTTTCTGTTCGGGTGTCAGATTCCGACGACCCAGCTGCATGTTTGCAGATCCATGCCAGAACATCTTCACGGGTTTCGCAGGTACAGGAAATCGAACGGGTGGTATAAGGAATTTCCGGGTGCTGCTGGAGAATCTTATAGCGATTGTGGCCATCAACAAGAATGTTGCCCCAGACGATCAGGGGAGACAGGACTTCGCCCTCTGAAAGGATGTTTTCTTCCAGTTGCTGAAATTCTTCATCGGTCAATGCAGGAATCTGAGATTGAAATTCAGAATCAATGATAAATTCAAACTTGTTTTTCTTCATAGGCAAAATCTCCTTTCAAAAATCTATTGGTATTTCTGCCGTTCTCCCTGCATGGGTTTCCTGCCCCCCTTCCG
>ENA-OQDC01000649-OQDC01000649.1-human-gut-metagenome-genome-assembly--contig:-NODE-649-length-22908-cov-5.563540_pt1 | contig 22908 bp, 20 predicted proteins | sample MGYA00242770_ERZ504601 | MGnify/ENA primary metagenome ERZ504601 (study PRJEB26092, sample SAMD00036305) | human gut metagenome | host: Homo sapiens | study: EMG produced TPA metagenomics assembly of...
GGAAAAACCTCTTCACATTCAAGCAGAAGAAGTGCTGAGAAAACTTATAGAATCAGAGGAATACAAAAATGGGAAACTTCTTCCCAATGAAGTTTTATTGTCTGAACAATTAAACATATCGAGAAATACACTTCGCCAAGCAATCAACAAACTGGTATTCGAGGGATTATTGGTCAGAAAAAAAGGGCATGGTACAAAGGTTGTAAAAAAAGGTATTATAGGAGGAGTAAAGAACTGGTTGAGCTTCTCACAAGAAATGAAAATGCTAGGTATCGAAATTAAAAACTTCGAATTGCATGTCAGTTTTAAGAAAGCATCCGAAGAAATATGTACCTTTTTCAATATAGACCCTGAAAAGGGAACAAAATGTATGGTATTGGAAAGAGTACGCGGTAATAAAGAATATCCTTTTGTCTCCTTCATCTCTTATTTCAATCCGAGTATACCACTGACCGGTGATGAGGACTTCACCCAACCTCTTTATGGAATACTTGAAAATAAATATGACATCATCGTAAAAACCAGTAAAGAGGAAGTATCCGCACGGTTGGCCGGAGAATATATCGCAGAAAAACTGGACATCAAATCCAGCGACCCTATATTAATAAGGAAAAGATTTGTTTATGATATCAATGGAACTCCCATTGAATACAATATAGGATACTATCGTGCAGACAGCTTTACCTACACCATAGAGGCAGAAAGATAAATATACAAGAAAGTTTAATCTATAACAGAAATGACTATGAATACAACAGAAATCCCCGTACTGCTGTTGACCGGTTATCTGGGTAGTGGCAAAACGACGTTGGTAAATCACATCCTTTCTAATAAACGTGGCATTAAGTTTGCCGTTATCGTCAATGACATAGGCGAGGTGAACATTGATGCAGACCTTATACAGAAAGGTGGCGTGGTGGGAAAGAAAGAGGAAAGTCTGGTAGCTCTACAGAATGGTTGTATCTGCTGTACGCTGAAGACAGACTTGATAGAGCAGATGTTCGAAATCATGAAGATGCAACGCTTCGACTACATAGTGATTGAGGCGAGTGGCATCTGTGAACCGGAGCCTATTGCCCAAACACTCTGCTCCATTCCTCATATGGGAGGAGCGTATACTAAATACGGTATTTGCCGCTTAGACTGCATTACCACCGTGGTGGACGCCTTACGTCTGCAAAGTGAATTTTCTTGCGGAGATGATTTGACACGCAAAGGCATTGATGAGGAAGATATAGAAAACCTCATCATTCAGCAGATTGAGTTCTGCAATATTATCCTGCTGAACAAAGCAGCAGAAGTACAGCCCGAAGAATTAAAACGTATCAAGCAGATTATCCGCACCTTGCAACCCGGTGCCGAAATTATAGAGTGCAACTATGCAGATGTAGACCTGGATAAGATTATCCATACCCACCTCTTTAACTTTGAGCGTGCCGCAACTTCTGCCGGATGGATTCGTGGCATAGAGCAACAAGTAAGCGAAGAGGAGGAAAAAGAGGCGCATTACCATCATGAAGAGGGTCATCATCACCATCACGAAGATGAACATCATCATGAAAGCGAACATCATCACGAGAAATGTCATCACCACCATCACGAAGGAGGTGAAGTAGAAGAATACGGTATTGGCACATTTGTCTACTACCGCCGTCCTGCATTCGACATTCATAAGTTCGACCACTATGTCGCTACCAAATGGCCCCGCAGCGTTATCCGCGCCAAGGGTGTCTGCTACTTCAGCCACAACCGCGACATGTCCTTCCTCTTTGAACAAGCAGGTATACAGAAGAAAATAACTGAAGCCGGACAATGGTATGCCACCGCTCCCGAAGAAGACATGATAGAACTGATGCGCCAAGAACCGGGATTGCTAAGAGACTGGGACGAACAATACGGCGACCGCATGCTGAAGATAGTATTCATCGGACAAAATATGGATAAAGAGCAAATCATCCGCGACTTGGACAAATGCCTTGAATAACTTCCTAAAAAAGTGCTCCCCGTCATTCCGATCTTAAGAACAACGGGGAGCATCGTCCCAAGCGCGTAACTCTATTTTAAGAATCAGGAACCATATCAATTCTCCGTAAAACGGAACATTTTGAAATACACCTTCTGCTCTGTGTCGGATACATTCACCAACCTCATCTTCGCAACACTCAACTCCTTGAGAGATGCCTTCACCTGCGTTCTGTATCCCGGTTTCAAATCCACCGCCTGCCAGTTTGTGCCATCCGAAGTTACTTCCAGTTTAAACTTCGAATCAGTAACCTCCGCATCTCCCAAATCGATAAGCACCGAACTCAACTGGCGGGCATAATCCATCGAAATGGTCAGCACACCGCCTGCCTGCCAGTTGATGACTTCATTGGACGGAATAATTGTATTCACCTTTCCCTTCTGCTGAATAGGAAGCGAAGCCAACTGATTCACGTCGCTCTTCAACGTGTAGGGAGAATAAACAGCCTTTGTATCAAGCCCGGCATGGAACGCTGCATTATAGCCCGTTGTCGCCGCTTCGAACAAAGCATTGAAAGTAGGCATCAGATGCAGGCTGCCGCTCTTTATGCCCGCTTTATATTGGGCATCCGTCTCACCCATCAGCACCAGCAGGGCGCGGGCGTGTTCGTAGCTACCTATAAATGCATCCTTCTGCTGGCGCAGGCGTATCATGTTCAGCACCTCCGCACCATACTCTCCCACTTGTTTGAACTGAATGAGCCAAGGCCTTATTTCAGTTATCAACGGACGATTCTCATTTCCCGATGCAAGCAATCCATCAGCGGCAACGATTATCTTCCGGCATTCCTCAGCTACCTGCCGATAGGCATCTTCATCTATCTCGTTTTTCTCTTGATAAGCTTTCAACAAGGCAGAGAGAGCAGGCTGAATGGCAACGGACTCTTCACGGCGGAAACGATGTCCATTCTGTCCCGGGTCGGAATTATGAGCAGCGAAGATTTCCAAATATTCGGCATGAAGTGGCATAAGGTCTCTGACTGCATGTTTCCAAGAAGTTTCACTATCATAATTCTCCATATTCCAAGTATAATCAGCTACACTGTACAGAGAGATTTTGGAAGCCTCGGCATGTTCCATCGGATTGGAAACAAAAGCAGACATATCATCTTTTATATCAAGCCCGTTTCCATAAACCGGCCCTAGCAGCAAATGGTCTTGTACATAATCCGAAACGGGGAAATTCCACCAAATGTACGCCTTACGTTTCAGCAGCGGATTGACGAAGTCCAGCGTAGACTTATCTATAGTAGCAACTACCATATCACCGGTCCACATCACCTTGATACCCTCGTTCAACTTATCACCAAGCGTAGTGAGATAGCCTCCTTCTACATCGGTCCATGACTTGTTGTACTCTGTGGGACACAATATCAATGGTGCAACATCCCGCTTGACTTTTACAAAATGGTCGTCAATATAGTTCAACAGTTCAGCCTGCTTGTCCGCCTTTGTCCCTTCACCCGAAATATCATCAAAGAAAACGGCAAAACCACGCACACCCAACTGGTACATGCTTTCGAACTTCTGCAACAATAACGAGCGGTCTTCTTCATTCCAGCGAATATCCTGACCCGGATGAATGGCCCAATAGAAAATGACATTGTTCTCCTTCGCCCTATTTACCAATACCTTCAGTTGTTCTCCTTCTTGGGCAGGATAAGGCTTGCGCCAGTTGGGAGTCCGGTGATAAGGGTCGTCTTTCGGTCCATAGATATAGACATTCATTTTGTTCCGACCATAAAAATCAAGCTGGCGTATACGCGCCTCCTGACTCCAAGGAGCACCGTAAAACCCTTCCACCACACCCCGATAGGGAACATCGGGATAGTCCGTCACTTCAGCCAAAGGCAGCTTACCCAAAGCAAGCAACTGCGCAAGAGTCTGTACACCATAGTACGCTCCCCGCTCGTCAGCACCGGCTATGACGATGCAGTCTTTTTCTATTTTCAGGAAATAACCTTCGGATTTGCGTGGAATCCTATGTTGGTATTTCTTAATAATCTTATCTCCTTTCACTCCTATATATACACGGAAAGAAGCGCCAAGCACCTCTTCCGGCATCAATGAACGGAGTAAAGGCAACGCAGGTCCGTCCTGCACGGAATTGCCGGAAAGGATCTGGTATTGTTGGGGAATATCAACAGAATCTTTTTGCGTAATATATTCTTGGGGAGTAGGTTGCAAATGAAATTCTTGCGCACAAAGCGTCGCTGTCGTCAACATACCGAATGCTCCCAGTAATAGTAATTTTTTTCTCATAAGCGGATTATTAAATTAAGGAATATCTATGTATTAAGAAAACTCTTCCATGCATTCAAGGTTGATACGTTCAAAAATAAGAAATAAATATGAAAACACGTACAAATACAGACATTTATTTCAGTTTAAAGATTCATTTATTCTGCATCCGTTTGAGTTCATCGCACACTGCCGGATGCAGGAAGTAGCGTACATCTTTTCCCTCCTCCATGGCTCGACGGATAAAAGTGGAGCTGATTTCGAATACCGGAGAAGAAACAGTCCGTACATTCTGCGGTAAAGAGGCAGTCTCTACCGGATAGCCGGGACGAGGATAAACCAGAAGATGATTTTCGGCAATAATGCGTTCCGACTCGTACCAACGGTGGAACAGCTTCCAGTTGTCCGAACCAATGACAAGATGGAAAGTGTGTTGGGGATAAGTCCGTTTCAGCGCGTCCAACGTATGAACAGTATAAGAAGGCCGAGGCAGATGGAATTCAAAATCGGAAGCGCGAAACTTGGGATAACCCTCAGTGGCTAGCTGCACCAGCTTCAAACGTAACTTGTCATCCATCAGATCGTTTTCTTCCTTCAGCGGATTGTGGGGGGTGACCATAAACCACACTTCATCCAGGTCCCCGTATTCGCAAAGATAGTTGGCGAGGGCCAAATGTCCGATGTGTATCGGGTTGAATGAGCCGCTGTAGATTCCTATATCCACTATTCTATTAATTTAAACAAGAAAATCACAAAGGGTGTCCTTTCAACGCACGCCAGGCAGTCCATGAATTGACAGCCGTCACCACAGCAATAAGAAACATCGGAATGCTTGTCCGAGATTCCTGATAATGTATATACAAGATACCGACAACAAGGGCACAAAGAAATAAGATGCAGTTAATAATCAGCAATGCCCTATTGAGCTTCGGATTATTCTTCTTTTTCGGTGCCAACTGGTTATGCAGTCCTCCATTTTGCTTCATGAGTTCAAAAATTGAGTAATCACTTTCAAGGCTTCCGCTTTAGCTGTTTCCAAGTCATCATTCACAATCACCGTATCAAATCTCGATGCAAAGCCCAATTCATATTCGGCTTTCGCCACGCGACTCTCTATCACTTCGGGAGCATCTGTTCCGCGTCCTACCAGGCGCTTGCGCAATTCCTCCACCGAAGGCGGTTGAATGAAAACAGACAATGCACGTTCACCATAGAATTTCTTAATATTGCAACCACCCACTACATCCACATCGAACACAACATTCTGCCCGGCAGCCAATTGTTTTTCCACCTGCTCCTTCAGTGTCCCGTAAAAACGGTCCTGATACACCTCTTCATACTCCAAGAATTCATCATTGGCTATGCGGTGGCGGAATTCATCGGGAGTCAGAAAGAAATATTCCACTCCATCTTCCTCCGTTCCGCGAGGCGGGCGACTGGTTGCCGAGATGGAAAATGAGAGATTCAGATTCTGAGTCAGCAGATAGTTGATAATCGTCGACTTTCCGGAACCCGAAGGGGCTGAAAATATGATAAGTTTTGCCATGAAATTTAAATCACATTACATTCAATACTTGTTCCTTGATTTGCTCCAGTTCATCCTTCATCTGAACGACAATCTTCTGCATCTCCGCATGATTGGACTTACTGCCCAAGGTATTGATTTCACGTCCCATCTCCTGAGCGATGAACCCTAACTTCTTGCCTTGGCCGGTTCCGGTTTCCAGCGTATTGATAAAATATTTCAGATGATTGCCAAGACGCTGTTTTTCTTCGTTCACATCCAGCTTTTCGATGTAGTAGATGAGCTCCTGCTCCAGGCGGTTCTTGTCATAATCCACACTCAAGGTCTTTTCCAGTGCATCTGTAATACGTTCCTTCACTTTGGCTACACGCTCTTTCTCATAGGGAGCGATAGTCTCCAACAGATGGGAGATGTTGGAGATCTTCTCACGGAACTTCTTTTCAAGGGCAGCTCCTTCCTGCTTACGGAAGTCCACCAGCGCACCGACAGCCTTTTCCACAGCCGAATAAACCACAGCCCATTCTTCCTCACTCAGTTCCTGCGTTTCATTCTTGGTCATCACATCCGGCATGCGGAGCAACGTGGCAAACCAGTCCGTCGCATCCGGCACAGGTATTCCTAGATTTTCTGATATAGCACAAATCTGCTTGTATATCCCTCCACCAATGTCTGGTTGATGGGAGTGGCGCTTTCCGCACTCTCTTCTTTCTATCCAAAGACTGAAATCCACCTTCCGCGTTCCAGTTTCCGTGATATTTCATTACGGATTTCCATCTCCTTCTCACGATAAAGCGGAGCAATGCGGGCAGATAAGTCCATTGCCTTACTATTGAGCGACTTTATTTCAACGTTGATTTTCTTATCAGGCAGTTCGACGGTTGCTTTGCCGTAGCCTGTCATGGATTGTATCATAATGTTATAGTTTTGCGCAAAATTACACGATTATTTTAATTAGTGAAAATAATCACGTAAATTTGCCACAATAAAATCAAGAATAAAAGTTATGTCATGTATCTTGCATATTGAAACGTCCACTTCTACCTGCTCCGTAGCCGTGAGCGAGGACGGACAGAACGTTTTCAAGAAAGAGGACCTGAATGGCCCTTCACACGCCGTTTCATTGGGAGTCTTTGTGGACGAGGCGCTATCCTTTGCCGATAGCCATGCCATGCCGTTGGATGCAGTCGCCGTAAGCTGCGGCCCAGGTTCGTATACCGGGTTGCGTATCGGCGTGTCAATGGCAAAAGGTGTCTGCTATGGACGTAACCTGCCACTAATCGGACTGGAAACCCTGAAAGTTCAGTGTGTACCGGTATTACTCTACCACGATGAGCTACCCGACGACGCACTGCTCTGTCCCATGATTGACGCCCGCCGCATGGAAGTCTATGCTGCCATCTACGACCGTGCCTTGAAACCGGTGCGCGACATTGCAGCCGATATTGTGGACGAAAACTCCTACCTGGAATTCTTAGAGCGACATCCCGTCTATTTCTTCGGTGACGGTGCGGCCAAATGCAAAGAGAAAATCACGCATCCCAATGCACACTTCATCGACGGCATCCGCCCGCTTGCCAGCATGATGTTCCCGTTGGCAGAAAAGGCAACAGCCGAACAAGATTTCAAGGATGTGGCCTATTTCGAACCCTTCTATTTGAAGGAATTCGTAGCCGGCACGCCAAAGAAACTTATTTAGGGTTTAGCGATTAGGGATTAGGGATGAATACCATGCGGTATCACTACGTAGCCCATTAATCACTAACCACTAATCGCTAAACCCTAATCACTAATCATTGAACATTAATCACTAATTAAAGATGCAATATAACACCCAACAAAAACGGATGCCCCTGCCCGAATATGGCCGCAGCATCCAGAATATGGTAGACCACGCGCTGACAATCGAAGACCGCGCAGAACGCCAGCGCTGCGCAAATACAATCATCAACATCATGGGAAACATGTTTCCCCATTTGCGCGATGTGCCCGACTTCAAACATAAGCTGTGGGACCACCTTGCCATCATGGCCAACTTCCAACTGGATATAGATTATCCGTACGAGATTATCCGCAAGGACAATCTGAACACTAAGCCGGAGAGTATCCCCTACCCCAGTACCAAAATCCGTTACCGCCACTACGGCCGTACGCTGGAAGTACTGATAAAGAAAGCTATCGAATTCCCGGAAGGAGACGAGAAACAGAACTTGATAGCCCTCATCTGCAATCACATGAAGAAAGATTACATGGCATGGAATAAAGATACCGTCGATGACCGTAAAATTTCAGATGACCTCACCGAACTCTCTGACGGAAAACTGCAAATGACAGACAGCATCGTCCGACTCATGGCCGAACGTATTGACCAGAACTACCGTCCGAAGGTGAATAACCAAAATAACCGGAATAACAACCGGAACAATAAACGAAAATACTAAAATTGAATGATTAGCGATTAGTGGTTAGTGATGAATGTCATGTGGCATCACCATGCAGACCACTAATTACTAATCACTAACCCCTAATCACTAACTTCATGGCATCATTTGTAATCGAAGGAGGACACAGACTTTCCGGTGACATTTACCCCCAAGGAGCAAAAAACGAGGTGTTGCAAATTATCTGCGCCACATTGCTCACTGCCGAAGAGGTGACTGTGCACAATATCCCGGACATACTGGACGTCAACAACCTTATCCAATTGATGCGGGATATGGGAGTCAGCGTATCTAAAAAAGGCATTGACACTTACAGTTTTCAAGCTGCCGACATTGATTTTGCCTATCTGGAAAGTGACGCGTTCCTGAAAAAATGTTCCAGCCTGCGCGGTTCCGTCATGCTGGTGGGGCCGATGGTGGCACGTTTCGGCAAGGCCATGATTTCCAAGCCGGGCGGAGACAAGATAGGACGCCGCCGTCTGGATACACATTTTATTGGTATCCAAAATTTAGGAGCCAACTTCATCTATAATGAGAAACGTGGCATCTACGAAATATCAGCCAAACAACTGCATGGCAGTTATATGCTACTCGACGAGGCATCTGTAACGGGAACCGCCAATATTGTAATGGCAGCAGTCCTTGCCAGAGGCAAGACCACCATCTACAACGCCGCCTGCGAACCCTACGTGCAGCAACTTTGCAGAATGCTGAACCGGATGGGAGCTAAGATAGAAGGCATCGCCTCCAACCTCCTGACTATCGAAGGAGTGGACGAGCTGCACGGAACCGAGCATACCATCCTCCCCGACATGATTGAAGTGGGCAGTTTCATCGGCATGGCAGCCATGACCCGTAGCGAACTGACCATCAAGAATGTCTCCTACGAGAACTTGGGAATTATCCCCGACAGTTTCCGCCGCCTCGGCATCAAGATGGAGCAGCGAGGAGATGACATTTACGTGCCCTCACAAGAGACGTACCAGATAGAGTCCTTTATCGACGGCTCCATCATGACCATTGCCGACGCACCCTGGCCCGGACTGACACCAGACTTGCTCAGTGTGCTGCTGGTGGTTGCCACCCAGGCAAAAGGCAGTGTACTCATTCACCAGAAAATGTTCGAAAGCCGCTTGTTCTTTGTGGACAAGCTGATAGATATGGGAGCGCAAATTATCCTCTGCGACCCGCACCGCGCCGTTGTCATCGGTCACGACCACGGCTTTAAACTACGTGGCGGCAACATGACCTCGCCCGATATCCGTGCGGGCATCGCCCTGCTGATAGCTGCCATGAGTGCGGACGGCATCAGCCGCATCCACAACATAGAGCAGATAGACCGTGGCTATCAGAACATCGAAGGGCGACTGAATGCGCTCGGAGCAAGAATAACAAGAATAGAATAAGATGATAAAGAGAGAAGAAGTATATAAGATAGGTATATTCAACAAGCCCCACGGCATTCACGGAGAACTATCGTTCACTTTTACGGATGACATCTTCGACCGGGTGGAAGCCGAATACCTAATCTGCCTGCTGGATGGTATACTGGTGCCTTTCTTCTTGGAAGAATACCGTTTCCGCTCCGACACCACCGCCCTTGTCAAACTGGAAGGTGTGGACACGGCAGAACGCGCCCGCATGTTCACTAATATTGAGGTCTACTTCCCCGTAAAGCATGCAGAAGAGGCAGGACCAGGTGAACTGAGTTGGGACTTCTTCGTCGGTTTTCGTATGGAGGAAGTACATCACGGCACGCTGGGAGAAGTGACGGACGTGGACACATCGACCATCAACACACTGTTTGTGGTGGACTATCAGGGAGAAGAACTGCTGGTGCCGGCACAAGAAGAGTTTATCATAGACATTGACCAGAAGCACAAGGTCATCACCGTAGACCTGCCGGAAGGTTTGATAGCTTTGGACGAAACAGAAGAGGTATGAAAAAGAAACGAAGAAAAGCATTTTGGAGTAACATCAAGTTCAAGTACAGACTGACGATTACGAACGAAAATACCCTTGAGGATATCATCACGTTGCGCGTATCCAAGCTGAACGGACTGTCCGTATTACTCTCCGTGTTGTTCGTATTGTTTCTCATCGCCTCCTTGATTGTAGCCTTCACCCCGCTGCGCAACTACCTGCCCGGATATATGAACAGTGAAATCCGCGCCCAGGTAGTGGAGAATGCCTTACGCGTAGATTCCCTCCAGCAACTGGTGAACAGACAGAACCTTTATATCATGAATATCCAGGACATCTTCCAGGGCAAGATAAAGGCAGATACCATACACTCCATCGACTCGTTAACCCACCTGCGCGAAGATTCGCTCATGGAACGCACACAACGGGAAGCCGAATTCCGCAAACAGTACGAGGAGACAGAAAAGTACAACCTGACAAGCATCACTGCCCGCCCCGAAATAGACGGACTGATTTTCTACCGCCCCACACGCGGCATGATTTCATCTCCCTTCAATGCCGAAACAAAACACTTCGGCACGGACATTGCCGCCAATCCGGGCGAAAGCGTATTGGCCACCTTAGACGGTACCGTCATACTGAGTACCTACACTGCCGAGACGGGTTATCTGATAGAAATACAGCACAACCAGGACTTCGTGTCAGTCTACAAGCACTGCGGCTCTCTGCTGAGGCGGGAAGGCGATGCGGTGAAAGGGGGTGAAGCCATCGCACTGGTAGGAAACACCGGCGAGCTGTCCACCGGTCCCCATCTTCACTTCGAGCTGTGGCATAAGGGCAGGGCCGTAAATCCCGAGCTTTACATCGTATTTTAATCTCCAAATAGTAAACTGTAAATAGCATAATAGTAAATGAAACAGATTGCCATACTCGGTTCTACCGGTTCCATCGGTACACAAGCGTTGCAGGTCATCGAAGAACATCCCGACCAGTACGAAGCATACGTATTGACCGCCAATAACCGCGTAGAGGAACTCATAGCCCAGGCACGCAAATTCAAGCCTGAGGCAGTGGTAATAGCCAACGAATCGAAATACACGCAACTGAAAGAAGCGCTTGCCGACCTACCTATCAAGGTATATGCCGGTGCAGATGCCCTCTGCCAAATTGTGACCGAAAATCCCATTGATATGGTATTGACCGCCATGGTTGGATATGCAGGACTGAAGCCCACCATGAATGCCATCCGCGCCCGTAAGCCGATAGCCCTTGCCAACAAAGAGACGCTGGTGGTGGCGGGAGAGCTCATCAATGACCTGGCACGCTTCAGCGGTGTCCCCATCCTGCCCGTCGACTCCGAGCACTCCGCCGTTTTCCAGTGCCTGGCCGGCGAGATAGGCAACCAAATAGAAAAAGTGATACTGACTGCCTCCGGAGGTCCGTTCCGCACCTGCACCATGGAGCAACTGGCAACCGTCACCAAAGCGCAAGCACTGAAACACCCCAATTGGGACATGGGCGCCAAAATCACGATAGACTCTGCTTCCATGATGAACAAAGGGTTCGAGGTAATCGAAGCCAAATGGCTGTTCGGTGTACGTCCCGACCAGATAGAAGTCGTGGTACACCCGCAATCCGTCATCCACTCCATGGTACAGTTTGAGGACGGTGCCGTGAAAGCACAACTGGGAATGCCGGACATGCGCCTGCCCATCCAATACGCCTTCTCCTATCCCGACCGGTTGAAAGCCTCTTTCCCGCGCCTGGACTTCAAGCTGTGCACGGAACTGACGTTCGAGCAACCGGACATCACCCGTTTCCGTAACCTCGCCCTGGCCTACGAAGCGCTACATCGTGCAGGCAATATGCCTTGCATTGTCAATGCCGCCAATGAAGTGGTGGTAGCCGCCTTCCTGCAGGACAAAATTTCGTTCCTTGGCATGAGTGAAGTAATAGAAAAGACCATGTCGCGTGTATCCTACTTACAGAAGCCCACCTATGAAGACTATGTGGCTACGGATGCCGAAGCCCGACGGATAGCAGAAGAGCTGATTTGATAGATACACCGGAATGAAAAGAATTATAAAAAACATCTACTCATTTGATACGTTAAATAAGAAAACGTACCTTTGCGAAAATTATAAAAATCGTAAAACTGCAAATAATTAGATGGAAACATTCTTGATTCGTGCCCTGCAACTCATTATGAGCCTTTCGTTGCTCGTCATTGTTCATGAGGGGGGACACTTCCTTTTTGCGCGCCTGTTCAAGACGCGGGTGGAAAAGTTCTGCTTATTCTTTGACCCTTGGTTCACATTATTCAAGTTCAAGCCCAAACACAGTGACACGGAATACGGTATCGGGTGGCTACCTTTAGGCGGCTATGTAAAAATAGCAGGTATGATAGACGAATCTATGGATACCGAACAGATGAAGCAACCCATGCAGCCATGGGAGTTCCGTGCCAAACCGGCATGGCAACGCCTGCTGATTATGGTAGGCGGTGTATTGTTCAACTTCCTGCTCGCATTGTTCATCTATTCCATGATACTTTTTACTTGGGGCGACGAATATATACCAGTACAAAAAGCCACATTGGGTATGGATTTTAACGAAACAGCCAAAGCCATAGGCTTCCGCGACGGGCGATATCCTAAATATCTGCCGACGGGGTACCGTTCGAACGCTATGACGGCGACCTGCTGACCAGTATTGTCGATGCCCGCCAGGTAAGCGTATTGCGTGACGGGGGAAGCTGCTTCAGGTCTACATCCCCGAAGACATGATCGAACCGCTTGCTGGCAGACAGTGTGCGTTTCGCCAGTTTCCGTTCCTTATGTAGTCGACAGCCTGATTGTAGGATACCCTGCCGCTTCCGCCGGTCTGCAAGTGGGCGACAGCATCACCCACTTGGATGGAAAGTCAATAAGCTACTACGACTTCAAAGAAGAGATGCTGAAGCGCAAGAAAGCCAATGCATCCCATGAGGTAACCTTGACATACGTCCGTAACGGTGTGACAGACACCTTGAGCATGATGACCAATGCCGACTATGAAATAGGCGTAGCAGCACGTACGGCAACCGACAAACTGCTGCCCGTTGTCCGCAAGGAATACAGTTTCCTTTCCTCTTTCCCTGCCGGCGTATCTTTGGGGGTAAAGACTCTGAAAGGCTACGTAGGCCAGATGAAATATCTTTTCTCCAAGGAAGGAGCCAAGCAACTCGGAGGTTTCGGAACCATCGGCAGTATTTTCCCCGCCACGTGGGACTGGCACCAGTTCTGGTACATGACGGCATTCCTCTCCATCATCCTTGCCTTTATGAATATTCTGCCCATCCCTGCACTGGACGGTGGACACGTGTTATTCCTCATTTACGAAATCATTGCACGCCGCAAGCCCAGCGACAAGTTTATGGAACGTGCGCAGATGGTGGGCATGTTCCTCTTGTTCGGTTTGCTGATTTGGGCAAACTTCAATGATATACTGAGGTATTTCTTTTAAGAACAAGACATAAAAAAACGCATCATCCATTCGCGGTAGAACGGATGATGCGTTTGCATCAAACAGATGATGTATTCGGGGCAAGCAGACGATGCGTTTGAACCAAACACATCATCTGTTTTTTTTGTGTCTTATACCAAATGGCCGATCCACTCTTCTCTATCGCCCGGAAGCAGGTCTATTACCGGAACTTCAACCATTGTATAGCAACCCGGCTGCTGACGCATACCGGCACGCGCCACACATACCAGCACTTGTGCCGTGAGGGCAGGATTGTTAATACGCATGTTGAACTCAAATAGCTGGTTCTGCGTCTTGCCGGACACACCCTTACGGGTCAAGTTTACCCCATGACCCATATCGAGCAGTGCATCCACACTCGGAACCAATTTTACATGTGTTTCGTCATTCACGAAGTACGGGTCGGCTTTGATGGCTGCAGCCACCTTATCAAATTCGTAACCATCCTTCAACTCAATGTACACCATACGACGGTGAATGCCGGTTCCTGTAGGAATAGTCATGGAAAGAGCGGCTTTCACACCTTCGATGGCCTTTACAGCCACGGTGTGTCCCATGCTCATACCCGGACCAAAATTAGTATAGGTAATGCCTTTCGGAGCAATGGCTTCCAGCATAGTGCGGACAATGGAGTCACTACCCGGGTCCCAGCCGGCAGAAATGATGGATACCGTATTATGCTTTTTAGCCTCTGCATCCAGTGTGCGGCGCAAGGCAGTGATACCCGTATGGATATCGAAACTGTCCACAGTATGAATGCCTAAAGCAAGGATCTCCTTTGCATACTCTTCCACCTTGCGGGTAGGCGTACAAAGGATAGCAACATCCACGTCTTTCAGTTCCTTGATATTCTTCACAACGGGATATGCACTCAGTTCCGCAGGACAGTTTTCAGCTCCGGCACGGCGTACTACACCGGCAATTTCGAAATCGGGAGCTGCTTGCAGGGCTTCGAGCACATAATGCCCGATATTACCATAGCCAACGATGGCCGCTCTTACTTTTTTCATTCTTTTTATGAATTTATTTATCAGTTTTCTACTTTATCGGCGCAAAAGTAAGCATTTTAATTTATTATATCGGCAGAACTCCCTGCTGTTTCACACAGTTTTTCTTTTTTTAGTGAGTGAAAGTCCAATAATAATTCATACATTCGCAGATGATATGTACGCAAGGCACATTTGGGGCCAACAAGCAAAAGAATTATGATAGAATACATCAGAGGCGGAATTGCCGAACTAAGTCCGGCAACCGCAATAATAGACTGCAACGGACTGGGATACGGCGTCAATATTTCATTGAATACGTATGCCACCATCCAGGGCAAGAAAGAATGCAAACTATATATATACGAAGCTATCCGTGAAGACGCCTATGTCCTCTACGGATTCGCCGACAAGCAGGAACGCGAACTATTCCTGTTGCTCATCTCCGTTTCAGGCATCGGCGGAAATACAGCTCGCATGATTCTCTCGGCACTCTCGCCATCCGAACTGATAAATGTCATCAGCACGGAAAACGCCACTCTACTGAAAACAGTCAAGGGTATCGGGCTGAAAACAGCCCAACGGATAATTGTGGATTTAAAAGACAAAATCAAGACCGGCAGCGTTGTAGCCGGCAACGCAGGGACCATAGGTACACTGGTATCGGCAGCCAACGCACAAGTACAAGAAGAAGCCGTAGCCGCCCTTACCATGCTGGGCTTTGCACAAGCCCCCTCACAAAAAGTAGTGCTTGCCATTTTGAAGGAAGAACCAAGCGCACCGGTGGAACAAGTCATCAAATTGGCATTAAAAAGACTATAATATTTATCTAAAACAAACAAATCATGACAACAATCAACATGCAATATTGGTTGGGGGCCAATGAACGCACCCACGTACTGCCAACGGACAAATGGTACCTCGACTTTGCCACAAGCATCCTGCCCCTCGTCAAGACCTCTCCCTTGTTCAACAAGGAAGACCTGCGTACCCAAATTGACGCAGCCATCTCTCTCGGCATGTACTTTCAAGATGCCATTGCGCAAAGCGGAGGCTGGAAACTTTTCTCCGAAGCCTTTCAGGGAGTATACGGAACTTACCTGCCGTTCTATCCGCTGAGTGACGATTATACGCCCGATGAAATAAATCAGGAAGACATTGCATTCGTACTGTGGACATTGAAATCACAATTCAGCATTTTTGACAAGGAATACACCTTGTTCAGTCCTTATGACAAAGACCTGCTTGCATTAAGCCAAAGCGCCTATGAACTGATGGATGCACGTTTCGAAGAAGCTCCCATCAGCAAGGGAGAATCTTCCTTCCTTTGGGTAATGGGACTTGATTTACTGGATATACCCATTACTCCGCTGCCGGAAGTCACTCCGGAAACCAAACTGAGCAAAGATGCCGCCCACTGTCTGGAATACAGCCAGGGGAAACCGCTGCTATACTTCACCGATTACAAGGAGCTTTGCACTTTCTTTGTCAATGTCTTGGGATGGGAAAACAAACGGTCCGCATTATTGCCCGACCTGGAATACAAAAAAGAGTTCGTGATTTATGCCAACGCCAAAGGTATGCTCGTAGCCCACAACGTGGCCGCCTATTTCTGTGAAGAACATAACCCGATGTACGATGCCAAACGCGCTGCTGCAGAGGGTTACAAGATGTTCTGCCAACCTGGAGAGTGTCCGTTCGACCTGCTGAAATACGGAATGACCAAAGGAATTCTACCCGATGTGGAACTTCCCTTCTTGAAAGGAAAAGAAACACTGCATCAATATTGGGACTTTATAGCCCGCTACTACTTATGTGAATATTATGAAGGCGAGTAACCATTCCGGCATAAAGCCCAAACGGAGCAACAAGGCCAAGCCAACCGGAAAACGGATTGGTAAATCCAAACCTTCGAAAGCGAATAATCAGCTTAACAGAAGGGTAAAATAATTGAAAATGGATAATGGAAAAATAAACAGTGCAGCGTATTTATTGAAACCGCATGGCAATTTTCCATTATCCATTATCAATTTTCAAAGTTCCACAATCTCTTCCTTACACAACGTCAGTTTCTCCACTCCTTCTGCTGTTACAACCCAAGAGTTTTCGATACCGACGGGACCAATGCCTGGCAAAACAATCTTCGGTTCCAAAGCAAAGACCATGCCCGGTTCCAGCTCCTGCTTCATGCGTGGAGCCAGCACCGGCATTTCATTGATTTCCAGTCCGATGCCATGACCGATAAACTTGGCTTTTTGAGTGGCTCCCATAAAGTTGTCGGCAAAGCCCGCTTTGGTGACAATATCGATAGCGAGATTGTAAAGGTCCTCACAAACAGCACCCGGTTTCGCTTTTTCTACAACAGCCTCTTGTATGTCCAGGCAAACTTGATGGGCAACATATGCCTTTTCCGGCAGCTTTCCGATAGAGAATACACGGCTCATGTCTCCCATATAGCCATAGAAGTTACCCCCCATATCAACCATAAAGCTCTGACCGGGCTGCAACAGTGCACCGTTCACACTGATAGGCAGTGACGGGTCAAGTCCCTCGCCTCCCAGAGCAAAATCATAGGGGGCAGGCGCAGTGGCATTGTCTCCTGCCAGCAGACTTCCCATAAAAATCTCCATACTTTGTCCGAAGGTACGAAAAATACCCAGACAACCTTCCAGACGCATCAGGCGCTCTATTTCGATGGATAACTGGCGGTCTGTCATTCCTGGTCTATAAACCGAGGGTATTTGTTCGTAAGCTTTAGCATGTGCAATGCCAGAACGACGGAACATCTCAATCTCTATTTCAGTCTTGACACTTCGGGCCTTCCGGATAAGTGCCGTACCACAAGGAAGCACCTCCGTTTCAGGGAAACACGCAGCCAAACGGTTATATTCCGTAAAAGACAACTCATCCCCCTCCAGCATCAACCTCGCAGGTATGGGCAAACCACATTCCTTTAGTAAGTCAGGCAGTTGTTCCGGTTTACGGATAGGATGAATATGTTCCCCTTCAATATTGTTAGGACGTTTGATGAATAAACGGGCGGGAGCATTCAACGGCAGATACAAGTAACCGCTGACGACACGTCCGTACGTATAGATTAAGTTTACATTGCAAGCGATAAGAGCGGCATCAATCTCTTGTTGAGCCATGAGAGAGCGTATTTTATCACGTCTCAGTTTCAATTCAGGTAGTAACATCTCTTTGTCATTTATGGTTTCTCGGATACAAAGATACAACTTTTTTAATTGAGAATAAAAAAAGTACTGCCCGATACCTTCACAGGCGTAGAGCAGCACAAACCACAAATACAAATACAACTAAACAAAGTTTCTCTCTTAGATAATTCCCTGACCCATCATGGCATGAGCCACCTTCATGAAACCGGCGATATTCGCTCCCTTCACGTAGTTGATGTAGCCATCGGGTTCTGTCCCATATTTTACGCATTGAGCATGAATTCCGTGCATGATGGCGTGGAGTTTTTCATCCACTTCGGCTGCACTCCAGCTGAGGTGCATGGCGTTCTGCGACATTTCCAGTCCGCTGGTAGCCACACCACCTGCATTGACAGCCTTGCCCGGTGCATACATAATCTTATTTTCAATGAAAAGATCGATAGCTTCGGGCGTACATCCCATATTGGAGATTTCTCCTACACATGTCACCTTGTTGTCAATGAGATGTTGTGCATCTTCGCCGTTCAGCTCGTTCTGAGTAGCGCAAGGCAGAGCGATGTCCACTTTCACTTCCCACGGGCGTTTGCCTGCCACGAAAGTAGAGCCGGGGAATTCGTCGGCATACGGTGCCACGATATCGTTGCCCGACGACCGAAGTTCCAGCATATAATCTATCTTTTCGCCACTGATACCATTCGGATCGTAGATGTAACCGTCTGGACCGGAGATGGTAACAACCTTGGCACCCAATTCGGTAGCCTTGGTAGCAGCACCCCAAGCCACATTTCCGAAACCGGAGATAGCAACGGTCTTGCCCTTGATATCAATACCTTTAGTTTCTAACATCTGGTTCACGAAGTACAAGCCGCCGAATCCTGTTGCTTCAGGACGAATCAGCGAACCGCCAAATTCCAAGCCTTTACCGGTAAATGTGCCCGTAAATTCGCGAGTCAACTTCTTATACATACCGAACATATAGCCCACTTCGCGACCGCCTACACCGATATCGCCGGCAGGAACATCCATATCCGGACCGAGGTGACGCCACAACTCCAGCATGAAGGCCTGACAGAAACGCATGATTTCAGCATCGCTCTTTCCGCGCGGAGAGAAGTCGGAACCACCCTTACCGCCACCCATAGGCAATGTAGTCAAGGCATTCTTGAAAGTCTGCTCAAATCCCAGGAATTTGAGGATAGAAAGATTTACGGAAGCATGGAAACGAATACCGCCTTTGTACGGGCCAATGGCATTGTTGAACTGCACACGATAGCCAAGGTTCGTCTGAACTTCACCTTTATCATCCACCCACGTTACGCGGAAAGTAAAGATACGGTCAGGTTCAACCAGACGTTCTATAATTTTCGCTTTCTCGAACTCGGGATGTTGATTATAGATATCTTCGATGGAAAGAAGAACTTCCTTTACGGCTTGAAGATACTCAGACTCGCCGGGGTGCTTTGCCTCTAAAGAGGTCATGATACGTTCGATATTCATAATATTACGTTTTAAAGGTTATTACCTTGTTGACTTTACGCTATTCAAACAAAATGTCAATGAATAACACCGCAAATATAAGAAAACTTTTCAAAACAGCTAAATTTTACGGTTATATTTTGATTAAAGAATGATAAAATGTCAAATCCCCGGCATTCTCTATTCATACCTAAATGGTCTATTCTTTTCCTATTCTGTCAACAATTCGCCATAACGGCATAAATATAGAAAAATTATAATAAAGAAAATAAGAAATGACGAATAATTTACGAAAAAAGACACAATCCTCACGGACTATGCCTTTCCAATTGCTAACTTTAATTCTTAAATGCTTGTATTAAATCCGCAACATAATAATTACTATGTACGGACAAGCTTCATAATTTCTTCAATCCTTTTACCTCTTCTTTTGTTGCTTCTCGAACACTGATAGCCACCCCTCCACTACTTGCCAAAGGTTGACGCAGCACACTCTTTGACGTTACTATGCCACGACGGATGTCATAGCTCTGCGGATTATCTTTCCAGTCTGCATCCCGACCATCTGCATAAACGGTAACAATATATTTCCTTCCTTCGGGTAAGAAAGAGAAAGGAATAGTTGCCGTACGAGGATGTTCGTCGGTAATAGCACCTACATACCACTCTTGTTTTCCTTTGGCTTGACGAGCCACTGTGATATAATCACCCGGTTCGGCTTCCAAATACCAAGAATTGCTCCAATCCACCGCTACATCCTTAATAAATTGAAACGCATCGGGAAAACGGCGATAATTATCCGGCAGGTCTGCTGCCATCTGTAACGGAGAGGGCATCGTTACATATAGAGCCAATTGTTTTACCAATGTAGTACCCGCCTGACCTTTAGGTTTCGAACTATTATAATACGAAAGTTTTGTCTGGAAAATACCAGGAGTGTAATCCATCGGACCACCCTTCAACCGAGTAAACGGCAAGATACAAGTATGATCCGGATCATTGCCCCCCATAGATTCAAACTCACCACCACGGGCAGATTCTTGCGCTACCCAGTTGGGCCAGGTCCGACACAAGCCGGTGGGACGAACAGCCTCGTGACTATCTACCATAATCTTATAATCAGCAGCACGCTTCACCACATGTATATAATGATTGTTCATCCATTGTGAGGAATGATATTCACTACGGGGAATGATTGAGCCCACATATCCTGTCTTTACAGAATTATAGCCATTATCTACCATAAATTGAAAGGCTACATCCAGCTGCCGCTCATAATCGGCAGCATTAGCAGCCGTCTCATGATGCATGATAATCTTTACCCCCTTTGATTTGGCATAGGCATGTAGTACCGCAACATCAAAGTCCGGATAAGGTTTGTCAAAAAGGAACTGACGATCCTTACGATAGGATGCCCAATCTTCCCAACCTTCATTCCAACCCTCAACCAATACCGCATCAATACCATTCTCCGCCGCAAAGTCTATGTACTCTTTCACATGTTCAGTATTGGCCGGATGATGTCCATTAGGAGTTAACTTTGAATAGTCGGTTATGCCGGGTTTAGCCTTATAATAGTCGCTATATGCCCATGTACCTCCTCCACCAGTAAACATCTCCCACCAGACACCGATAAATTTCTGTGGCTTAATCCAAGAAGTATCTTCCAGCTTACAAGGTTCATTCAGATTAAGAATCAACTGAGAAGCAAGGATGCTACGTGCATCGTCACTAACCATAATTGTACGCCACGGGGTATGCAACGGTAATTGCAGATATCCTTTCTTTCCTAATTTATCGGGAGTAAGATGAGCAGAAAAGTTAAACTCTTTATCATCCACATTCAGCAACATGGCAGAATAATCTACCAAGGCAGCTTCATGAATATTGATATAAAGTCCTTCGGTAGTCTTTATCATAAGGGGTGTTTGTACTGTGAATGAAGTCGCTTTAGCTTCATATCCTTTTTTACGTAGATTACGTTCCATAGCTTCGCGCACTTCGGAAATGGCCGCAGTAGTATAGGCAAACTCATTCGTATCATAATCACCGGGAATGCAATAGAGTGTATGATTACCGGTCAGATTGAATTCCGTCAGTTCGTCTTTTACCGTCAGATAATTCATGGTTTTCTGCTCCGGCAACTCATAACGGAATCCGAGTCCATCGTCAAACAATCGAAAACGTACAATCATCGTACGGTCGTGCTTTGCCGGTTGTGAGAAAGTGACAGTAAGTTCATTGTAATGGTTACGGACTTTTTCATACTCTCCCCATACAGGCATCCAAGTTTCATCAAAAGTAGAATTTGTTGCATCAAGAATCCGGAAGCCATTTGACAAATCCGCTTCTTCCATAAGTATTCCCAAGGCAGAAGGTTCTACAACCGGCTCTCCTTTGTAATATAAGCTATAGACCGGCCCCCCCTCGGAATCAAGCACAACATTGAGTTTCAGATTCCCATTGGGAGATAACAATTCGTGTGCCATCGCCACACAAGCAATTCCCAGAAATACAACTGTTAATAATACATGTTTCATATACATCCGTTATTGTTGATATATAAAATATTGATAAGGTTCCATCGTCATTACTGTAGGCAACTCCACATCCACACCGGCAATCACATCGGTCATGGTCTTGCCAGCATGCTCCATAGGTACTTTCACTTGTACAGACTCATTGGCGGTATTCACCATGACCAACATGCCATGACTGCCTGCTGCCCGATAAAATGAAGCGGCATCTCCGGTAGTATAAACTTCCAGTTCACCACCACGTACACTGCTCGTAGCTTTATAGGCTCTGATGATTTCTGCCATCTCTTGCGCAAAGACTTCATTGGACTTCAAGTCTATAACTCCGTAATTGAAAAAGTTAAGTGACCGCGGATAGGCTACTTCCTGCGAACTATAAATAAGAGGTATCCCCTCGAGCATAGTCGTCAATACAAAAGCAGACATGGCACCACGCTCACCGCCATAACATTCTATCGGTGAAGCCTCACTTGCCTGGTCATGATTAGTAGAATAGCGTAACCGTAACGTACCCTTCGGCATTCCCTCCAATTCGGAAGTATTCATAGCATAAAGGTCAGTAAGTGAGCATTTACCGGCATAATAGTCTTTCAGTTTACTATGGAAGTTCCAGCCGTAGAGCAGATTGAAACCATTGTTCATTAAAGACGTTTTTCCGCCTTCGGCAAGCATCAGCAAATTATTGTCAAGTGTACGGAGCTCGGCGATTGCTTTCTTCCAGAAAGCATCTGGTACCCCCTCGGCATAATCACAACGGTATCCATCAATACCAATTTCTGTTACCCAATACTTCATGGCATCAATCATGGCTTGCTGCATGATTTCGTTGTCAAAATTCAAGTCAGCAACATCCGCCCAAGGCTGTTCTTGAGGTTGTACCACATTGCCATTTGCATCCTGTGTATACCAATCCGGATGCTCAGTCACCCAAGCATTGTCCCACGAAGTATGGTTGGCAACCCAGTCAAGAATCACTTTCATTCCTTTGGCATGGGCAGCATCTACCAGTTCTTTCAAGTCTTTTTTTGTTCCGTAACGTGTATTCAGCTTTTTATAATC
>ENA-OQDC01000651-OQDC01000651.1-human-gut-metagenome-genome-assembly--contig:-NODE-651-length-22819-cov-19.453023_pt1 | contig 22819 bp, 16 predicted proteins | sample MGYA00242770_ERZ504601 | MGnify/ENA primary metagenome ERZ504601 (study PRJEB26092, sample SAMD00036305) | human gut metagenome | host: Homo sapiens | study: EMG produced TPA metagenomics assembly of...
TATTTCCGGGACTTTTTTTTATGTACTCAGAGTGAAAATTATGCTATAAATCAATAAAACTTATTGCTGTTTATAATAATGTCTTTCGCAGAACTCTAAAACAGCAGGAAATATTTTTACGAGGAAATTTTAATAATAATTTTGTTCTCATAATGAGATATTATTATTAACCAAAAAGGAGAGCTATATATGAGAGCTAATAATCTTACTCTGCTCACAGACCTTTATGAACTTACTATGATGCAGGGCTATTTTAAGAACCCAACAAACCAGACTGTTATCTTCGATATGTTTTACCGTACCAATCCATGCGGAGGTGCATTTGCCATCACTGCCGGACTGGAACAGATGATTGAATATATTGAGAATCTTAAATTCACAGATGAAGATATCGAATATCTCAGAAGCCTGAATATTTTTGAAGAGGACTTCCTTGAATATTTAAGCAACTTCCGTTTCACAGGTGATATCTATGCAATTCCTGAGGGAACAGTTGTCTTCCCAAGAGAACCGCTTGTCAAAGTTGTAGCACCTATCATGGAAGCTCAGCTTGTAGAGACAGCAATCCTGAATATCATCAATCACCAGAGCCTCATTGCTACCAAAGCAGCCCGCGTCTGCTATGCTGCAAAGGGTGATGCGATCATGGAATTTGGTCTGCGTCGTGCCCAGGGACCGGATGCAGGTATCTTTGGCGCACGTGCCGCAGTCATCGGTGGATGTGCCGGTACTTCCTGTGTTCTCACAGGCAAAATGTTCGACGTACCGGTCCTTGGAACTCACGCACACAGCTGGATCATGAGCTTCCCGGATGAATATACCGCATTCAAAACCTATGCCAAACTTTATCCGAATGCCTGCACCTTACTGGTAGATACCTATGATGTCCTGAAATCCGGTGTTCCAAATGCAATTCGTGTATTTGAGGAAATGCGCGAAGAAGGTATTCCGCTTACCAAATACGGTATCCGTATCGACAGTGGTGATCTTGCCTACCTTTCCAAAGAAGCATATAAGATGCTTGCTGCTGCCGGATTTGACGATGCAGTTATTTCCGCTTCCAGCGATCTGGACGAATATCTCATTGAGAGCCTGAAGGCTCAGGATGCCAAGATTAATTCCTGGGGTGTCGGAACACGACTGATCACCGCCAACGATAATCCTGCATTCGGCGGTGTATACAAACTTGCTGCTGTCAAAGATGCAGACAGTACCGAATTTACACCTAAGATCAAGCTTTCCGAAAACACAGAGAAAGTAACCAACCCTGGAAATAAAACCGTATATCGTCTCTATAATAAGAAAACCGGAAAAATCAGGGCAGATCTTATCTGCCTTGCTGATGAAAAGCTTGATGCAGACCAGAACATGGTTCTCTTTGATCCAATCGATACATGGAAAAAGACAAAAGTTCTCGGCGGAACCTATGAAGTACGCGAACTTCTCGTTCCTGTCATCAGAGAAGGTAAACGGGTCTATGAATCTCCATCTGTTATGAAGCTTCGCGAATACTGCCAGAAAGAGCAGAATACTCTCTGGGATGAATCCAGACGTTTCGTAAATCCTCAGAAAGTATATGTAGACCTTTCTCAGAAACTCTGGGATCTGAAAAAAGACCTTCTGGAAGAAATAAGTGAGAAAGCTCTCGACTGAGCATAAACTCAGATTAAGAGTAACAAAACAGACAAGTCCCCGGCTCCAACCGCAAAAATCAACAGGCAGTTGAAGCCGGGGACTTACTTTTTGATTCAGTTAAAACATATGCTGACATCACAGATTTCGCTTTTAGTCCCAACTCTCATATTTGGTCCAAAAAGCCCTACACCGGATGTAACGATATTATGCATATTTCCTTTCTTCAGATAACCACATTTATTTTCCCAGAAGAATCTGATCACAATATTTCCCGGAAATACCTGTCCGTCATGGGTATGTCCGCAGAGATCTACGTCCACACCTGTTTCCGCCAGTTCCTGAAGTTCTCTCGGCTCATGATCGATAACCAACACTGGCAGTGACACATCCATACCCTCTGTGATTTCCTGCGGAGTCTTTCGTTTATCAATCCCCCGTCCGGGACGCTCATAATCTGGTCTGCCATACAGATAAAAGGAATCATCGATAAGCACATATTCATCTCTCAGAAGCGTAATCCCCGCTTTCTCCAGAAACTCATCCATCTCCGGGGTACTCTCTTTCTTTTCCTTACTGCCAAAGGTAAATCCCGCCAGAATCTTTTCCTGAATATCGTGGTTTCCGTAACATGCATACACACCATATTTTGAGCGGATCCCTCTCAATATCTTTGCCAGTTTTTCCGGATCATCCAGTGCCTCATATTCATTGTCAAAAATATCTCCTGCCACTACCACCAGATCCGGTTTCTGCTCATTGATCTTCTCTGTCATCTGCTCCATCTGCTTGCATCCAATATTATATCCCAGATGAAGATCTGCGATCAGAACCACATTTAATTCCTTCATATTTCCTGCCTTTTTATCAACAGAAATATTGTACTTCGTTGTATGTATATTTCCGGCACTGAGCACTCCGTAAATACTGACTGTTGAAATGATCACCGCACAGACAGCTCCCACAACAGCAGTTCCCATATTACTGAAAAGCAATTCTCTCCCCGGAAAGGCAAAATTTCTAAGAGGATATTTCAGTAACAGTCTCAATCCATCCGCGATTCCCAGAGTCATAAGTGTATACATCAAAACACCGAGCCAGTAATTACTCAGAAGCTTCATAAATCTCCTGAATCCTGATGCAGGTGCCATAAATGCGATCAGTATACTAAACACTACAAATAAATATACAAGTCCAATCCCCCTGCACACCCACACATTCCGAAAAACCGTATGCAATACCTGAAACCAGTGCAGGCTGCGAAGCAGGATATATACACACACCAACAGATAAAACGGTGCCAGATATATTGCAGCCATATAATATGTCTCCTTTCCACCTCTCATTGCCATAACAATTTTATTACTATAACAATTCCAGAAAATCATAATTGCTTCTTATTATACAAAAAAGAATCCTCAGCCGCCACTATAAGCTGCTGAAGATTCTATTAATTTTACTGTTCCATCTGTCTTCCCAGAAATCCGCTTGCTGTTCTGATGAGCATCTTCTCTGATTCACCCATCACATCCTTTTCATTCTTTCCCAGTAAAAGCACAGATCCTACTGTATCTCCTGCACTGATAATAGGCTGCATGATCTGGGAATACAAAGGTTCTCTCTGTTCCTGAGTCACAGGTATCCTGCTTCTGTCATTTCCGTTGGCAAACACAGAGCTTCTCTCCGTAATTGCATCTTCCAGAGCTTTGCTGATAGGTTTTCCCACATATTCCCTGCTTCCCTGTCCCGCAGCAGCCACTACCTGATCGTGATCCGTGATACACGCTACCATCCCGCTTGACTGCGCCAGCGCCTCTGCATATTCCTTTGCAAAAACATTCAGTTCTCCGATAGGGGAATACTTTTTCAGAATAATCTCCCCCTCCCGGTCAGTAAAAATCTCCAGTGGTGTCCCCTCTTTTATCCGCAGCGTTTTTCTGATCTCCTTAGGAATGACCACACGCCCCAGATCATCTATGCGCCGAACAATTCCTGTCGCTTTCATGCACTTTTCTTCCTCCTGTTTTTCCTTTTATCGAAGTTTACTGTCTTTGTACCCTTCAGTTTCCATATCATGTGTTGTATGGTTATTATGTGGAAAAACAGGGAGAATATACATTTCTGTATTTACAAAAAATGCCATTTAACTGCAATCAAGCGGTTATTTCCCGGAAAGTAATTCCATCAGTTCCTCTTTTGTGAAGCTGCCTCCGTTAAGCCCTTCGCCCTCCAGGATCTGATCTGCCAGTTCACGTTTCTTTTCCTGCAGTTTCAAAATATTTTCTTCAATCGTATCCTTCACGATCAGCTTGTATACATTCACTACATTCTTCTGACCAATTCTGTGTGCTCTGTCCGTTGCCTGATTCTGCACTGCCAGATTCCACCATGGGTCAAAATGGATTACAATATCTGCTGCCGTCAGATTCAGACCGGTTCCTCCTGCCTTCAGAGAAATACAGAATACCTGTGTGTCATCTGTGTTAAAGTTCTCTACCATCTGTGCACGCTTCTCCTTACTTGTAGAACCAGTCAGCATATAGTAACTGATCTTCTCCTCTTCAAGGCGCTTCGCAAGATGGTCAAGCATTGTCGTAAACTGCGAAAACAACAGAATCTTATGTCCGCTTTCCACTGCATTACTGATCATATTCAGGCACATATCCACTTTTGCAGAATCAGCTTTATAATCTGCAAAAATAAGAGACGGATCACAACAGATCTGGCGCAATTTTGTCAGCTCTGCCAGAATTGTAATCTTTGAGGTCTTAAATTCTTCTTCGGACTGCTTATCCAGCATCAGCATCATCCGTTTCACATGTGCATCATAAAGCTTCTGCTGCTCTCCTGTTAGCTGTACAAACATATTCTCTTCCAGCTTATCCGGCAGATCTGTGAGCACTTCCTTCTTCAATCTTCGGAGTACAAACGGCCGGATCATTTTCTGCAGACGTTTCATTGCATCTTCATCTGAATTCTGAACTGCCGGAATTTCAACTTCTTCCCGGAACTTCTTATAGCTGTAAAGAAAACCGGGCATCAGATAATCAAATATGCTCCATAATTCACTCAGACGGTTTTCCACCGGAGTTCCTGTAAGAGCCAGCCTGAAGTCTGCCTGAACCTCTTTTACTGCTTTCGCAGCCTGAGTATTTGCATTCTTGATATACTGAGCTTCATCAATAATCTCACATCTGAACTTATATCCTTCATATTCGCTGATATCCCTTTTCAGCAAATCATAGGAAGTCAGGAGAATATCCTCAGAATCTGCTTCTGCCAGGATCTGTCTTCTCTCTGCTGCAGTCCCGGTCACCATCTTAGCTGTAAGCTCCGGTGCAAAACGTTGAATTTCACTGCTCCAGTTATACACCAATGATGCGGGGGCTACAATTAATGTATTTCTTTGCAGCTTTCCAGTTTCTTTTACTGCTATATTTTCAACAACAGTATTCCTTCTTTCCAGAAATTCTGACAGTAGAAATGCAATCACCTGCAACGTTTTTCCAAGTCCCATATCATCTGCAAGTATTCCGCCGAATCCATTATAATTCAATGTCTTAATCCACAGAAATCCCCGTTTCTGATACTCCCGCAGAATTTTATCCAGGCTCTCCGGCACCTCGAAATCATTATCTTCAATGGTCTTCATATTTCTTACCAGTGACTTAAAAGATTTATCCTTCACTGCCGAAACAACCGGATTCTCTTTCAATTGTGCATCCAGATACAACGCGCGGTACTTCTGCACTTCAATCTTATCCTGCTTTATCTGCTTATCCGTCAGCTGAAGTCCTGCCCTGAGTTCTTCAACTGTATCCAGCCCCGAGTCTGCTGCATTTACAAAAGCTCCGTTTTTCAGACGATAGAACTTTTTTTTCTTATTATATCTGGAAAGAATGTCAATCAGTTCTTCCCTTGAAATATCCCCGGCTGTCATACTAAGTTCCAGCAGATTTCCGCTCAGGGAAACACCTACTGTAATCTTTGGCGAATTCCGGACTTCAATCCGTTTCAGCGCATCAGAAATAAATACTTCCCCTACTGACTGCAGTGCCGGAATTCCTTCTGTCAGGAATTCATATTCCAGTTCTTCATCATCTGCAATTACCGCACACTGTTCAACTGGATTAAAAGCATTCGAATATTTATGGATCACATTTCTGACAACTGTTTCTCTATTCATATCCCTTGCTGCAATATCGTCCGTTGTATATAAAGAAAATTCCCTGTCTCCATACTTAACAGTCGCCTTACATGTAACCATATTTTCCTGCGGCGCATCCAGATAAAACCGAAACTCCGGTTTAACCATTCCGTAATTCTCCGGATGAAATTCAACCATTCTGCATTTAAAAAACTTCTGGATCACCGGTAAAAGCTCCTGACAGAATGCCGGTACATCTTTATTTTCTATAAACGCTTTCTCACCGGGGATCAAAGACAAACTATCCAGAAAATCCTTAACAGGTAAAAGCTCTTCCACATTCTCAATATAAATCTTTTTATCATAAAAGCAAATTTTATACTGTTCCGTATTTGCTACACATGTAAATTTGCTTACCTTCAGTTCAATTCCCTGCTTTTCACCTGTTATGGTTATTTTTCTCGGAAGATGTTCTCTGGTTATTTCCCAGGTTGTATTTCTGGTCCCTATAGATTCTCCCTGCAATTTCCTTCCTTCCATCAGAAGTAAAAATTCTGCCAGTTCATTTCCTGACAGATCCAGATACCTTACCTTTTCCAGAGTTCCCATATAGTATCCATAATAGGAAGATGATCTGTGAAATTGCCTGTTGTTGTCTGCCCATTTACAGATAAATTTCGCAAGCGGTCTGGATTCCTCGTCAAAGGATTCTATTGTATGGACAAACTGAAGATTTTTCCCATATTTATAATCGTCCTGATTTGCTATATGATTATCAAAGGAAAATGCATCCTTCAGTACGTACATTTTATTAATTCCTATTTTAAATTCTACTGTAAATGTTCTTCCGTCAAAATTAAAATACGGTTCCAGCCTTACCTTTCCATAAGTGCTTCCCTGAATCAGAGGAAGTGACTTCGCAACAGCCTGCTTTTGCAATAATGCAGCCAATTCCGGCGTGGTATGCATCTGCACTCCTTTTCTGATCGTATGAGTCAGACCACCTTTTACAATTTTTTCTACAGATTGTCCATAATCATAACTATCCCTATCATTTTCATAATCATTATATTGCAGAAGAACCGCCACACAATGTTTACAAAGCCCACCATATTCTGCATATGCCCGACATTCACAATAGCAGGTATCAATTTCATCATTCTCTGTATCGATTGATACATCTACTTCATAGATATTTCTTCCACTGCCTTTTACAGATGCAACAATTTCATCAGATGCACCCATATTTTTTACATCCATATCCAGAACTTTTCCTGCTGCATAAAGCTCTGCACCTCTACTATATGATGAAGAATTTGCCATATATCTGATCTGAGTTCTTGAAATCATATTTCTATACCTTTCCTGATACAATTAAAAACTTTTTGTACCATTTTCCCGGTTAAACCTGAGTAAAAAAGAACCCCTCCACCAGGCAGTATCAATCTCTGCTTAAAGTGAAGGGATTTCCTCATCCATCGCTATTTATTTTACACGATAACCTTTGCAACTGCAAGACCATAAACTTCAAGTTTATCGTTTCCGTTGCCATAGATCCAGCTTACCTCTCCTTCCGGTGCAGGAATGCTGACAGCCTCTGTTCCGAAGTTCTGGTAAATATAATATTTCGCATTTCCATTCTCTCTCACTGTAATCTCCAGTGCATCCGGAATCTCTTCTTTGATTCCACAGGAAACGCCACTGTCTTTTAATACTTTCTCAAGGAAATCTCCATAGAATTCCTTATCTGCATCTGCTGCCACATACCATGCCTTGCCTTCGCCATATTCATTGACAGTCAGGCAGGAATATCCTTCATAGAAATCACTTCCATAAGTCATTAAAGTACGTGCCCCGCGAAGTTCTACAAGGTCACACAGATACTTGCAAGTATAAGTCTTATCCATTCCAAGTTCATTACCCGGTACAGGAACGAAAGAATTCTCTTCCCAGTCATAAAGACCATCAATCTCTGTACTTCTGATTCCCAGCACATCCATCAGTCCATGCGGAGTTCCTTCCAGATAACATCTGTCAGTATCATCTGCGATTCCTGACCAGTAACTTGTCACCAGAACACCGCCGTTCTCCACAAATGCACGAACTTTTTCTGCGAAACCTTCTTTGAACATATAAACCATTGGCAGCGCCAGCACTTTATAATTGTCCAGATCACAAGTCATATCGATCACATCTACATTCACGCCCTGCTTACGGAAACCTCTGTAGAATTTCAGCATTGCTTCCAGATAATGCAGACCTTTATTTCTCGGACCCTGGCTGTCTTCCATTGCCCACTGGCTGTCCCAGTCATATATCATGGCAACCTGACTGTTCACAGTTGTTCCTGCCAGTTCTCTTATTTCTTTCAAAGTTGCTCCAACTCTGGAAACTTCTTTGAACACTCTTGTATCATTTCCACCATAATGATCGATCACTGCTCCGTGGAACTTCTCAGAAGCACCTCTGCTCTGGCGAATCTGGAAATAAAGAGCACCCTCTCCACCATGTGCAATTGCCTGCATGGACTGTGCAAAAAGCACTCCCGGTTTCTTTAATTTGCTCACACTCTGCCAGTTTGTAGAAGTCGGGCAGGATTCCATCTGGAAGAACGGCTTTCCTTTCAGAGAGCGCATCAGGTCATGGCACATTCCATTATCATAAACTGTATCGATCACTGCTTCTTTATGCCATGTAGGATAAGTATCCCAGGAAACCACATCTATCTCTTTTGCAATCTTAAAATAATCTAAGCCGTCGAAATAGTGCATCAGGTTTGCAGTAGTCGGAAGTGTGCTTCCTCCCTCTCTCAGTGCTGCGATCTCATGATGAATGAAATCAGCTGTCTGATGAGTGACAAAGCGTTTCCAGTCCAGATTCAGTGCATGAAGCTGTGTCTCGCCAATCTTAGATGGACTCTCAATCTGATCAAAGCTGTTATAAGTATGGCTCCAGAAAGTGGTGCACCACTTATCATTCAGATTTTCAATAGTCTGATATTTCTCTTTCAGCCAGTTACGAAATGCTTCCTGGCACAGCGGACAATGACATTCTCCGCCATACTCATTGGAAATATGCCACAGGATCACACCCGGATGTGTGGCAACCTCCTGTGCCAGCTTTTTGTTAATAATATGTACCTTCTCTCTGTAAACAGGAGAAGTATAACAATGATTATGTCTGAATCCAAATAACGCTCTGTGGCGTGTTTCATCTACACGAAGTACCTCCGGATACTTGTCTGCCATCCATTTGGGTCTTGCACCTGACGGTGTAGCCAGGATTGTAGAAATACCTCTTTTATAAAGTTTATCAATGATCTCCTGCAGCCATCCAAAATGAAATACACCTTCTTCCGGCTCCAGTGTGGACCAGGAAAAAATCCCAAGGCTTACTACATTACAGCCAGACTCCTCCAGCATATCAATATCTTTTTCCAGAATATCCGGTCTCTTTAACCACTGTTCCGGGTTGTAATCACCGCCATGGAGCAGCTTATCCGTTCTAAAGTCCATACCTGTTCTCCTCTTAACTCTCTATTTTCAATCGTTTTCTTTTTCATTATCATATTTAAACTCTATCCAATTTCAAAACACTCTCTTCTCGCTGCTCATTACTTTTCTCAGTCAAAGCAGACGGGATTTGATTTCATTCTTCTTACAGAATATGTTTGCAATTACTCCAAGTTTGTTTGCGCAACCGATTGTTCATATTTTTAGTATATTCCTTTATATTAATAAAGTCAATTAGCCATTATTATCTAATTTCGAATCTCTTTTTTGTCATATCGCACAATTCATGACTGATTTTTCCATTTTTCAAACACACACACGAATCCTGCTTGCAGGATTCCTCCGCCTGTGGCGAGTCGCTTCAGCGACATAATTCCTCTCTTCCACAATGCGATCCTGCCCGGGAACTTTTTATGTTACAGAAACATTATGAAGTAATTTCCCATGAAAAAAAATTCCTCTGATTATTGATTCTCCAATAATTACAGCGGATTTTTCATTTTTCTACTGTGTTGACTCACGCAGCATCACCTGATAATTCAGTGTCAACGTATCCTCCAAAGGCTTCTCCCCGAGGATGTTCAGTAATTTCGCACATGCCATCTTTCCCAGTCTTACCGTATCAAAACGTATGCTGGTAATCGGTGGATTATTATATTCCAGATTTTTACTGTCATACATACTGGCTATTTTTATTTCTTCAGGAACCGATATTTTCTTTTCCCTCAGACTGCTCAGACACATGCTGCAGATCACATCATCCATACAGACAATACCATCCGCGCCTTCTTCAAGCAGTCTCTTCACAGCATCAGATACTGCTGCCTGATTATCCGTATCCATGAAAATCAGATTTTCGTTAACAGAAACTCCCATTTCCTCATGTGCTTCCAGAAAACCCTGATATCTGCTTCCGGTAACATTGTAGGACTGATTTCCACCCAGAAGTGCCAGATTCCGAAAACCTTTCATCAACATAATACTTGTCAGTTCTTTTCCGGCTTCCTGGTTCTTGTTATCTACAAACGGAACTTCCGGATCTGAGGACGGGCCGATCAATATATATGGTTCTTTACAGTTCTTCAGATATTTCTGTACCTTGGAACTTACCACTGCTCTGCTTACAATGATCCCATCGACTTTTCGATTTGCCTCCAGTCTCTGTATCTGTGATACATCTGCTCCATCAATCATAGAAATAATAATATCATAATCATAGGAGGAGGCCACCTCACAGATTCCATTCATACAGTCTTTAAAAAAAAGAAACTCTGTGGCAACATAATCCTTCGGCATCAGCAGTGCAATATTATAAGTTTTACGCTGTGCCAGTCCCTTTGCCACAACATTGGGTCTGTAATCATGTTCTTTTATAAATGCCCGTACTCTGTCTCTTGTAGCCTGACTGATTCTTCCCTTTCCTGAAATAGCACGTGATACCGTAGTCTTACTTACCCCAAGCTCCCGGGCGATATCTTCTATTGTATATATCTTCTTTTCTTCTGTTTCCATAAAATACCCCACTTTTTGCGCAACCACTTAATTATTTTCTATAAAATAACAAAATACTCAAGCACTTACAAATAACTTTTAAAGAAGATATACCGGCAGTTCCTCATTAATATGAACAGAACCTTTTGCTGTTTTTTTCTTTTCTTCTGTAACAGATATTGTTTCCGGTTTCTCTGCCTCTTTTGTGGATACAACGGGCTTCTTTACGGTTTTCCCGGCACCTGCATTTGCTGCACGCCGAATACTCTCCCTGCCTACTGACATAATTCCATGACCTCCTCTGCCAATCTCGTATATTCCCTGGCACTTCTGCTTGATTTTTTATATTCCACAACCGGAATACTGTTATCCTGTGACCATTCTACAGAGCTGTCCACTCTGATGATCTGCTCAAATACATGAATATCCTCAAGTTCATGCAGTGTTTCCATTGTCTGTTTATAATAACTCTTTCTTGTATCTACCTTTGTCACTGCAATTCCGGCAACTTCCAGTTCCGGAGTAATCTGCTTTACTTCATTAAGAAATTCAAACATATTCGCAAGTCCGAACATTCCCCATGGACTTGCCTCAACAGGAATAATTACCCGGTCTGATGCACAAAGGATATTCATCACCCAACCACCCAGCGTAGGAGGTGCATCAATCAGAATATAGTCATAATTTCCTGTATCTTTTATCTTCTGAATACATTTTCGCAGGATAAATTCTCTCTGCCATTTTGTAAAAAGTTCATATTCTATAGAACTCATCAATGTAGACGATGGTATCAGATCCAGATTTTCATAGGGAGTATGTACCACATAACCGCTGAGCTCTTCCTGCTTTCCGATTGCGCAATACAAATTCTTCTCTCCTTTCGCCTGCTCCAGCACCCAGTCCTCCGGAAAGAAAGCAAGAGAAAGATTTAACTGCATATCTCCATCGATCAGAAGAACCTTTTTTCCTGCCTGAGCCATCGCCGCTCCAAGGTTTGAACAGGTTGTGGTTTTTCCACTTCCACCCTTATTATTTGTAAAACATATCGTTATGGTTTTTCCCATGGAACTTTCTCCTTTACCACTTACTTTACTTGTATTATAAGAGATTTATCATATAGCTTCAACAGTTTTTCCTCATCTTCGCAGACCCGTAACTCATTTATATGTTACTGTTCACTCCGTTCTCAATAAATTATTTGCATTGCCAGGCAAATATTTCTTTGATTCTCAAAATAAACCCTTGATTTTTTGTTTTTTGTGTTATAGTATTTATATACTTGATATGTAGTTTTTAAAACTATATTATATTGTTTTCATTATATTTATCTGAATGAATGGAGGCGTTTTTATGAAATTTAAATTAAAAGATCCCGGAAGTGCGATCACTCATGGTATTGCCCTTCTTCTCGCTGCAGTCGGAGCAGTTCCTCTTATTATCAAGGCAGCGCGTTCTTATGATGTGCTCCATATTGTTGCTTTAAGTATTTTTATCCTTACCATGGTTCTGCTCTATGCAGCCAGTACCATTTACCATTCTGTAGATTCTACAGAGAAGGTCAATCGACGGCTGCGAAAAATGGATCACATGATGATTTTTGTGATGATCGCCGGAAGCTATACTCCTGTATGCCTGATCGTCCTTCATAACCGCATTGGATATATTCTGTGCGCGCTGGTATGGAGTATCGCAATCCTCGGCATTATCTTAAAGGGCTGTTGGATTACCTGTCCCAAATGGTTGTCCTCTGTACTGTATATCGCCATGGGCTGGCTGTGTGTACTGGCATTTGTTCCAATCTTCCATGCACTCCCACGTGCAGGATTTGACTGGCTTCTTGCAGGCGGAATCATTTATACCATCGGTGGTGTGATCTATGCATTAAAAGTTCCGCTTTTTAATTCCAGACATAAGAATTTTGGTTCCCATGAGATCTTTCACATCTTTGTTATGCTTGGAAGTGCCTGCCATTTCATTGTCATGTACTTTTTTGTTGCTCCACTACCTGTATAACCGTCAATTTGCCAATAAACAAAACAAGGGGCTGCAGCACCGAATTTTTTTCGGTGCTACAACCCCTTAACAATACAATTTTCTCTGCTGCAGCATAATCCCTGCAGGAAATCTTTTATATTACACAGCTACTCTTCTTTCCGGATACAATCCATAGGATCCATATCCCACACCAAAATATCCATAATAACTCTTCGCCTCTGCAAACAGCGGATCATATACTCTGCCTCCGATTTCAGCCCAGCAATGACCGCTTCCGTCAGTTGCCGTTGTATCTACGCAGACATAAACATTCTTATATCCAAGAGCCTTTGCAAGATAGGCAAACGAACAGGCATCTGAGAAACAGTCCCCACCTTTTCCGCTCAGTATCAGATAATCATTTGCATATAACGCAGGCCATGCAGTCTGATTATAAAATGTTCTCCTGGTATCGTAATAATGCTGATACATTACCCATCTGAAACAGGTTTCAAATTTCTCACTTTTTGACATACTTGGTTTTGTGATCTTGCTGACAACATCCTTTGCTCTCTGCAAAGTCTCATACTCATACGCTTTGGTGGAATTCATTTTCTTTCCATTTGGATAATAAATTGTATTTCCTTTTTTCCATGCTTCCAGAATTCCCTTTTCTGTACAATAATAAGTTGTATTTCCAACTTTAACTGTTTTCGTTCTCAGAACACCCTTGTCACTGAAATAGTAATATTTTCCGCTGATTTTCTTAACACCACTGTAACGTATTCCATTGGAACCAAAATAATATTTCTTGTTATTGTATTTGATCCATCCGGTTTTCATAAACCCTTTGGGACTGAAATAATAAACTTCGCCATGGATTTTACGCATTCCTGTAAGATACTGTCCATCTTTAAAATATTTCTTATTTTTTGTTCCATACTCATACCAGCCATTTTTCACCTCCGGTATGGGTGTTGGCGCAGGTGTCTCGATTGGTGTTACATCCGGAGCCGGTGTTTCAATCGGGATCGGTGTTACAGTAACATCCGGTACTTCTGCTGCCATGGCCGGAACACTGCCCATCACACATACTGCGCATACTGCAAGCCATTTTGTCATCTTTTTCATTTTCTCTTATTCTCCTTATCTGACGGGTTCAGAAGCTCAGCAACTCCAGTTTTTTATTTCTGGTAAATTGTTTAATCTCATATTCACGTCTCATCGCTTCTTCTTTTGTTGAAAATCCTTCATAATATACAAGTGTAACCGGTCTTTTGGTCCTTGTATATTTCGCGCCGTTCTTTCCCTCGTTGTGTGCTTTCATACGTTTTTGTAGACAGTTTGTCCACCCTGTATAAAGAGTCCCATCTGCACATTTAACAATGTAAGTATAATTCATCATAATCACCCGACAGTCATATATTATAATCAAGCAACTGTCTTATTGTCTGGAATTGCATTATTTGAAATTTTTTATAATTTATGTAAAGGACAACTGCTATCTTTTGCGGTCGTCCCTGTTTCTATAATAAACAGTCGGTTTAAAACACGTATATCATCCGGACACATATTCTTTCTGACAGCCAAATCTCTCAGCACCAGAAATACCAATATGTCAAAAAAGCAGGCAGGGAAACCGACTGCGGATTTTCTTTCCCACCTGCTTTATTATACGTTTATTTTCTTATTTTGTGAATATCATTTTTCGAAGATTCCAGAGATTTCCCCTGAATTTTCCGCCTTTTACCTTTAGCTGTAGATCTTCACGATCCGGATAATATCTGGTTGAGAATACAATCTCTCCATCATTCAGATAAAGTTCCACTGCAGAAGTATCTGCAAGAATCCGGATATTGTTCAGTTCACTGACTTTCGCTTTCCGCTTATTTCTTCCTGCACCCGCAATTTCAGAAAATCCAATCTCCGCAATTTCATTTTCATATTTAAAGAGCATTTGTCCACCCATACTGATCTGAAAACTTCTGTCTGTCGCTGCAATATCTTCAATTAACAGATCAAAACCTTCATTTACTTCTACACGAACCTCAACAATTGATTTTTCATCATCAAGAATTGTTTTCTCTTTTCGGAGTCTCTCCAGTTCTTTTGCCGGATACTGGAATATTTTTCCATCCTTTACCCTCAGTTCCCGCGGTACGGTAAGACAATGCTGCCAGCCTTCATCAATGGTTTTATTGGTATATTCCTCCTCTGCATCCGGCATTCCCATCCACCCTATCAGAAGTCGCCTTCCGCTGTTATCTGTAAAGGTCTGTGGAGCATAAAAGTCAAATCCCATATCCCACTCACGAAAGTCTCTTTCATCTACAGAGCCATCCTCTTTTACCGGAAAATAGCCTGACTGATAGATATTCTGAAAACGAAATTCTTCCCTCTTCAAGCCCTGTGGTGATACAGACAGAAATTTCTTCCCGTCCAGTTCGAAATAGTCCGGGCATTCCCACATATAGCCAAAAGCTTCCGGTGTGGTTATTATATGTTTAAATTTCCATTCTTTCAGATTTTCTGATTCATAAACCAAAACTGCACCTTTATCTCCCTTAAGACGTCCACCAAGAACCATAAAATACCTGTCGTTTTCTTTCCAGACTTTCGGGTCTCTGATATGACAGGTAAACTCTTCCGGATATTTTTCAAAAGAAATTATCTCTTCTTTATCTCCGAAATGAATTCCGTCCTCACTTTCTACATGAAGCGTACTGGTCTCACGTCCTTCATTAATATAATCATAATCACCGTCCATCTTTACATTCCCGGTGAAAAACAAATGAAGTTTTTCACTCTCTGCCAATGCAGATCCGGAATAGACACCATGACAGTCATAAGGAGAATCCGGATAAAGAGCTGTCCCTTCGTATTTCCAGTCTACCAGATCTTCGCTTGTATAATGTCCCCAGAATTTCAGTCCGCCTTCCACATCAAAGGGAGCGTATTGAAAAAACACATGATATTTGCCTTTATACCAGCATAGTCCATTCGGATCATTGAGCCATCCGACCGGCGGCATCAGATGATGTCCAAGCCGGAATCTTCCTTCTGTCAGATCTGCGTTCTTTTCAATTACTTTTATATTTCTTTCAAGAACTTTAGTTAGCGTACTCATTTCACAATCTCCAATACTTTATCTGATGGTGTTACCGAATCTTCCGACAGAATTTTCACATCTTTATAATCATCCGAATTCGTTACAATAAGAGGAGTCGTCACATCGTATCCTGCTGCCTTAACTTTCTCCATATCAAAGGAAACCAGAAGCTGGCCTTTCTTTACGTGATCTCCATTCTTTACATGAGATGTAAAATATTTTCCATTCAATTCCACTGTATTGATCCCGATATGGATCAGAAGCTCCATACCACTTTCCGTACTTAAACCAACTGCATGCTTTGTATCAAAAACAGTCTCAACCACAGCATCACATGGAGCAACAACTTCACCCTTCGATGGAATTACGGCAATTCCTTTTCCAAGTACTTCCGAAGCAAATGTAGCGTCATTTACCTGGGAAAGCAAAATCGCAGTTCCTTCTGATACACTATAAAGCACAGAATCATCTGCATTGCTTTTTTCTGTTGTTGATTTATCTCCCACAGCTTCAACACTTTCTGTCTTTTCAGAAACATTAGTGTCCTTATATCCAAACAACCAGGTAAGTACAAAGGCAGCACCAAATGCAATCACAAACATAAGAATATAAGAAACCGGATTATTCAGACAAAGAAGAATTCCAAAGATACCGGTTACGCCAGTTCCCGTAGCCCCCAGTCCTGTAACAGATGCAAACAGTGCACCAAATGCACCACCAATACATCCCATCACAAATGGTTTTCCAAAGCGAAGGTTAACACCAAAGATCGCAGGTTCAGTAATTCCCATACAGGCACTTAATGCAGACGGAACTGCCATTGATTTAATCTTCTGATCCTTTGTCTTAAGTGCTACTGCAAGAGTGGCTCCACCCTGTGCAATATTCGCTGCAGAAGCAAGAGGCAGCCAGTAAGTAACTCCAAATTTAGACAACTGTCCAAGATCAATGATCGTGTACATATGGTGAACACCGGCAACCACCGTCGGTGCATAAAACGCACCCATAATAAAACTTCCGATACCAAATGGCAATGCGATCAGCCACTGAATCCCATTCAGAAGTCCGTTCTCAACAGTGACAAAGATAGGTCCGATAATGGATAATGTCAGATATCCTGTTACAAAGACACTTACAAGCGGAGTAACAAACAGATCAAACATTGCCGGCACTACTTTGTGAAGTCTCTTCTCAATCTGAGCCAGTACCCATACTGCAATGATAACCGGAATTACATGCCCCTGATATCCGACCATATCAATAGAGTAAAGTCCAAACCATACTTTCTGAGTTGCTTTAACACCTTCTGTGGCAACTGTCCATGCATTCTGGAGATTCGGATGAATCATGATCATACCGATAACTGCACCCAGATACGGGTTTGCACCAAACACTTTAGCACCGCTGTATGCGATGAGGATTGGCAGGAACGTATATGCCGTATTACTGAAAAGCTGTGCAAATGTATAAATAGAACCGCTGGTATCAATATTCAAAAATCCATTGTTTACCATGAAGTTCAGTGCTTCCATAATTCCCATCAGGAAACCGCTTGCAACAATTGCAGGAATAATCGGCACAAAAATATCTCCAAGTGTCTTGATCAGTCTCTGTACCGGATTTGCCCTGGAAGCTGCAACTTTTTTCAGCTCTTCTTTACTGCTCTCAGAAACTCCTGCAATCCGGATGAACTCATCATATACTTTATTAACTACACCTGTTCCCAGAATGATCTGCATCTGTCCCTGCGCAAAGAAAACACCTTTTACGCCTTCAATGTTCTCAACATATTCCTTATCAGCCTTTGAATTATCACTGATAACCAGGCGAAGACGTGTGGCACAATGAGCTGCGGAAATAATATTTTCTTTTTTACCGATATGGTCATATATCTCCTGTGCTGTTTTTCTGTAATCCATAATATCCTCCTTTTATGGAATCGTTCTCATACAAATGTACACTTTGAAATTCTCACATATTCAACAAATTTCACTTGTTAATCTTATAAAAATACATTTTAACCTTAATATCATCTTATACCATTCCAAATTTACTCTGATATCTGATTATAACTCCGCAGATGTCTTGCACTCTCACGATATTTCTTATCTGATCACCGATATGTATTTCCTATGGATTGTATGTACTTTTATGGAATCGTTCTCATATATGCTATTATATCTGGGCGTTTTTTATTTGTAAATATGTAACATATCACAAATATTATATCCATTTTTTATATATTATTTCCAAAACACTCCCTTTAATATATGTAAATTAATATATGTAAATCCAATTATCCGGAAAAAAAGAACTCTGATGATTGCCTCAGAGTTCCTCTTTCATGTTCAGTCATATATTTCGGTGAGACTCTCTGAGTACCACCTTACATCCCATTTTTATTTCTTTATGTACAGATGATGTTTCCTTAGATTCTATCAAATCTACCAACACTTTTGCTGATTCCATTCCACTTGTCTTATAAAAAAACTGTACAGTAGTCAGCTTTGGTTCTATGATCTTTCCCAGAAAACTGTCTCCCATTCCGGCAATCTGAACCTGTTGAGGAATCTGATATCCGTTCTCTTTCAGCCAATTTGCCGCTCCAACTGCCATGGTATCTGTTGCACAGATCAATGTATCTACATCGGGATGCTCCGTAAAAAGTTCTTTCGCTTTCTCATATCCTGACTCTAATGTGAAATTTCCGCATTTTACACATCCACTTTCCAATGTGATCTGATTTTCTCCAAGAACCTTCTCCACACCTGATTTTCGCTGCCTGCCAACTGCCTCATCTTTATCCGTAACTGTAATATATCCAAACTTCTTTCCTGTCTTCACCATCTGTTCAGTAAGATTTACAGCAGCCTTATAATCGTCCTGAAAAATACATGGATAACCATCCAGCTGTTGTCCAAGTAAAACAATCGGAACTTTAAATCCCTTCATCATTTCCCTGTGCTGTTTTGTCAATATGGTGGCAATAAAAATAACACCATCGACCTGATTATCCCTAAACAGCGAAAGATATTTCAATTCTTCCTCAACACTGTTATTTGTATTTGCCAGTATCAGCTGATATCCTTTTTTGGTAAGTATGTCACTGATTCCGGCAACTTCCTGGCTGATCGTATTGGAATCTATCTTTGGCAGAATTACTCCGACCAATTTTGTCTTCTTAGTACGCAGCCTCTGCGCCTGTGAAGAAGGCTGATACCCGGTTTCTTCAATAACTTTGCTGATATTTTTTTTCTTTTCCTCACTGACATAACCATTGTTCAGATACCTGGATACGGTAGCTCTGGAGACCCCTGCCAGTTTGGCAATCTCATTAATATTCATATAAAAAGCTCCTCTTTCATGCTGTCTGTATAATTTCCGAAAGTATTTTTATAACCAGCAGTATTTTATGATGCTAGAGCGTGTCTGAAAAATGCTTTCCGCAAGATGTATGTCACAATTTGTGGGAGATTTTGCCCCTAATCTGATATCCACGAATTGTTAACTGCTGAATCACTACATATTTTGTATTATACTACACATATCATTTCTGTTGCAAATATCAAAGTACTGTTTATACGTTACTGTCTTGGCCCTATACCAAATTAAGGGCTGCCGATCTACGGCAGCCCTGTTTTTTCTTCTATTTCATTATGGAAGATATTCAATCGGATCTATTGGTTCTCCATCCTTTTTCATTGCAAAATAAAGATTGGTTCCTTCTGTGCTGTAATATTTTGTAGGCTGTGCAATATATCCTATCGTCGTTCCCTTTTTAATTGTATCTCCTTCTGACACTGTCAGATCTGTAAGCTGTCCATAAACAGCCTGATATCCATTTCCAAGTTCCATTGTCAGTGTAGTACCCGTCTGCGCATTCTGCTCTATAGAATAAACCTTGCCATTAACAGCAGCTACCACAGGTGCTCCCTCTACTGCACCGACAGCAATAGCCGGACTCAATTTATACTGATCAAGCGTCGGAAAATAAGTAGTCTGATCCATACTGTAATCAAGGAGAACATTTCCATTCACCGGCCACTCCATTAATGTATCTTCCGAAAAATTTACTGTCGCAAGATTCAGGGCCGATGCCGAAACATCTGTTGCTTCATCTGCCTGATCTTCTGATATCGTCTGGGATTTCATATTTGCATTTACTGATGATTCTTCTGCTTGCTGAGAATTTACAGCATTGTCAGTCTTATCCACATCTGCAGTATTATCTGATTCATTATTATCCACAGTATTCTGAGCTGTTTCCCCATACATTCCTTGTTTTTGGAATGTAACCTTTGTATCATCCAAATCTTCCCCGTCATCGGATATCCACTGATTTTCTGACTCCACATGATTCGTTCCTGCATCTTCACTCAATTGTTCTTCCGTATCCTGTGTACTTTCACCGACATTTTCTGTTTTTTCTTCAGGAGTTTTCTCTTTGACCGGGGAGGTACCTAACTGATAAACTGTAATTCCCAATGCTGCTACAGCGGCCAGTCCAACGGAATTGGCAATGATTCTTGTCACTTTGTTATTCATCATATTCCTTTCACCTCTGTTTTCATCTTCATATCTATAGGGTGTCCAGAATATTCGTATCTATTCAGCAATTTACAGATTTTATGTTCAGCACATCCATCTCAGGAAAATAATATTGTAAGATCTCTTTTGCATTCGCAGACTCCTTTGCCATCTCATTCCCTCCATATTGTGAAAATCCTAATCCATGACCTTTTCCTCTACATAAAAATCGTATTTCCTTTCCAGACTTCTGAATTGTAAAATTTGAGGACGTGAGTCCCATTCCTTTTCTGAATGCCTCGCCTTCCAACACTTTCCCGTCAGCCAGAATTTCTGTAACATAACCGGCACTGTCCCTGGATTTTATTTCAATTCTTTCCGGAAGGACATTTTTATTTATGTATACACTATTCAAATAATCTTTTGCATTTTTATCCACAAAACTGTGTACGGATCTGAGATACGAATCATCTTCGTTGTGGAAAACTTCCATTCCATCTCTTGTCTGTCCTGCACTTAATTCATGATAGGGAACTAACTTTAATTCTTTATTCCATACAATGACTTTTCCTTCTGTTTCTGTTACTGCTTTTTCGTACTTATTCTGTAAAATTACACAAGCCAGGGATTTCCCCTCCATCTCTTCCTTTATCTGACATAAAGTTATTGCCAGATTTTTCTCCTCTTTCATTGTCCGGTAAAAATTTGATCTTGCTATGATTGTTTGTGCTTTTATAGTCTCAAGTTCATATTTGTCTTCAATCTGCGATGAAACGATCACCGGCAGAAGCATTTCCACATTAAATTTTTTATTGATCAATGTAGTGTTGGCACCATTAAAAATAATTGTAACTATATAGGGAACAAAAAACAGAGCAAAGATTCCCGTTGTTCCAGGGAAAAAAAGACTTTCTCATATCAGACCAATCATTATAAACTTCTTCTTTTTAGTATATACATATAATATTTATCTGTATGTATATTATTTATAACACTTCTGTTATATAGCAATTCTCGTAAATAATGCATATTGATCCTGCTCATCAGAACATAAAATCCTGCTGAATTGTCTCAAATTCATTAATTGAGAGGACTGCGATAGTTTCTGCATACGGGGTTTCATTACCCCGTATTAAAATATACAGCTCTATTTATTCTATTCTGGATTCGTGGTTCATTCCAGTAAATGATTTTATTTTTTCTGTTGTTCTTTTTATCATCCGGACGCAAAACAGTTCTGTCTTTTTTAGAATCTGTATCTTTTATGCAGATTCTTTTCTTGTCTTCAATGACTCCCATTACAAAGCAAATAAGAGCAGTCATGATTAACTGAAAATATTTTTTCAGATTCTTTAAAGGACTCTTCATAAAAACTCCTCCTGTTCTGCATTACATCTACTGACTTCAAACAGCCTGTCCACCGTTAAGACTGCGCACTTCCTACGGTTAATGGTATCAGGTACTAATAATATATGAAAAAGCATAAAACTTTAGAACTTTTTTATTTCTTTATAGTAATTCCATAAAATGATGTTAGGGTTAAAAAACACAAAAAAACTTCTGTGATATTCTCACAGAAGTTTTAAAGTGAAGCATCGGGGATTCGAACCCCGGACAACTTGATTAAAAGTCAAGTGCTCTACCGACTGAGCTAATGCTCCATATTATTTAATTATCACTTTCAAAGTGAATGCCCAGAGCCGGAATCGAACCAGCGACACGAGGATTTTCAGTCCTCTGCTCTACCAACTGAGCTATCTGGGCAAAATAGCGGGGACAGGATTTGAACCTATGACCTTCGGGTTATGAGCCCGACGAGCTTCCAGACTGCTCCACCCCGCGATATTAATTTTTAAAATCAAAAGCCGATGATCGGACTCGAACCGATAACCTGCTGATTACAAATCAGCTGCTCTGCCAATTGAGCCACATCGGCTTAGCTGTTAAGCTAAGTGGATGGAGAAGGATTCGAACCTTCGAAAGCGTTGCTAACAGATTTACAGTCTGCCCCCTTTGGCCACTCGGGAATCCATCCAAGTATGGAACCTATAGGGCTCGAACCTATGACCCTCTGCTTGTAAGGCAGATGCTCTCCCAGCTGAGCTAAGATTCCATATCCATATGCAATTTACCAAACTCGTCAGCTCATTGCTAACGACCCAGAAGAGACTCGAACTCTCGACCTTCGCCGTGACAGGGCGACGCTCTAACCAACTGAGCCACTGGGCCATTTAAAGGTTTGCACCTTCAAAACTACATACATGTTGACATTTCCTTGAGATTCATTCTTCCTGCGATTCTTGGTCAAGCCCTCACCCGATTAGTAACAGTCAGCTCCATGTGTTGCCACACTTCCACCTCTGCCCTATCTACCTCGTCGTCTTCAAGGGGGTTTACTTCTTTCGAATGGGATATCTCATCTTAAGG
>ENA-OQDC01000654-OQDC01000654.1-human-gut-metagenome-genome-assembly--contig:-NODE-654-length-22799-cov-4.400229_pt1 | contig 22799 bp, 19 predicted proteins | sample MGYA00242770_ERZ504601 | MGnify/ENA primary metagenome ERZ504601 (study PRJEB26092, sample SAMD00036305) | human gut metagenome | host: Homo sapiens | study: EMG produced TPA metagenomics assembly of...
GTATTCGAAGATCGTTCCTTTACATTTTCGTAACCAAACCCCTCCGGCTGCAGTTCTGCTGAAAAAAGCTGCTGGTCTGGGAAAAGGCTTCTGGTAGAACCTAACAAAAAGAAAGTTGCTAAACTGGGTCGTGACAAAGTTCGCGAAATCGCAGAAAGCAAAATGCAAGACCTCAATGCTGCAAACGTTGAAGCTGCTATGAGAATGGTAGAAGGCACTGCACGTAGCATGGGTATTGTAATCGAAGACTAATTTTAAGTAGTCTTCTCAATTTAGTGGGAGGCAAAAGCCGCTTGTACCACATAGGAGGATTTTATAACAATGGGCAAAAAGTATGATGACGCTTTGAAATTAATCGAAGCTGACAAATTCTACTCTCCGAAAGAAGCAGTAGCTCTGGTTAAGAAAACCGCTGCTACCAAATTCGACAGCACTGTTGAAGTTGCTTTCCGTCTGGGCGTTAACCCTAAATACCCTGATCAGCAAGTTCGTGGTGCACTGGTTCTGCCGAACGGCACTGGTAAATCCAAGACTGTTATGGTTTTTGCTAAAGGCCCCAAAGTTGCAGAAGCAGAAGCTGCCGGCGCAGATTTCGTTGGCGGTGAAGAATATGTTGATAAAATCAAGAACGGCTGGATGGCATTTGACGTGTGCATCGCAACCCCTGATATGATGGGTCTTGTTGGTCGTCTTGGTAAAATCCTTGGCCCTCGTGGTTTAATGCCTAACCCGAAGGTTGGTACCGTTACCATGGACGTAACCCGTGCCGTTAAGGAATCCAAAGCTGGTAAAATCGAGTATCGTACCGATAAATCCGGCAATGTACAAGCTCCTATCGGTAAAGCATCCTTTACTGAAGAGCAACTGTTACAAAACTACATGACTTTGGCTGATACCCTGGTTAAGGTTAAACCGGCTGGTGCTAAAGGTCAGTACATGAAAACTATCACCATGTCCTGCACCATGGGCCCTGGCGTTAAAGTTGACGTCCTGAAAGCTAACAGCGACAAATAATTGTAGTTTTACTTAATTTTACTAAATCAGAAGATAATCGGGCCATAGACAGCAGGTGCCACGTGCGTAAGTTTTAACTACGCCTGCCGAGGCTGGAGCGTGAAGATATATTAGACCTTCCGACCTCCGGCTACGGCCGAGAGGTCTTTTTGATTTAATAAAAACATCAAAAAAAGGAGGTGCAATCTAAATGGCAGTTATTAGACCTGAAAAAGTAGCTAAAGTTGCTGAAATTCAAGAGTTGCTTTCTAACTCCAAATGCACTATTTTAGTTGACTTCTGCGGTTTAACTGTTGCTCAGGATACCGAGTTGCGTCGCAAAATGCGTGAAGCTGGCGTTCACTACAATGTAGTTAAGAACACTCTGCTGCGTATTGCTGCAGAACAAGCTGGTATTGAAGGTCTGGAACCTTCTCTGGAGAAAAACACCGCTATCGCTGTTTCCCCGGAAGATCCTGTTGCAGTTGCAAAAATCGTTTGCGAATTCGCAAAAGAAAACAAAGAACTGAAAGTTAAAGTTGGCGTTCTTGATGGCAAAGTTATCGGTGCTGACGAAATCAAAGCACTGGCTTCTCTGCCGCCGAAAGAAGTTCTTATTGCCAAGATGCTGGGCAGCATGAATGCTCCTATCAGCGGTTTTGTCAATGTACTTCAAGGTACTATCCGCAATGTCGTATACGCTCTGGAAGCTGTACGCAAACAAAAAGAGTCCGCTTAATTTGCGGCATGCTGCATAAGGCAGCTTAAAAAATAAAAACTTACTTATTATTGGAGGTAACTATAATGAATAAAGATCAAATCATCGAAGCTATTGAATCCATGACCGTACTCGAGCTGTCCGAACTGGTTAAAGCTCTGGAAGAAAAATTCGGCGTATCCGCAGCTGCTCCGGTAGCTGTTGCTGCTGCTCCGGCTGCTGGCGGCGAAGCTGCTGCAGCTGAAAAAACTGAATTCGACGTAATCCTGACTTCCGCTGGCGCTTCCAAAATCGGCGTAATCAAAGCTGTTCGCGAAGCTACTGGCCTGGGCCTGAAAGAAGCTAAAGAGCTGGTTGACGGCGCTCCGAAAGCTATCAAAGAAAAAATCTCCAAAGCTGACGCTGACGCTCTGAAAGAGAAACTGGAAGCTGCTGGCGCAACTGTAGAAGTTAAATAATCTCGCTGCTACGCTAGTAGCACAATAGATTGTTGATTCGTCTGCAATCAGACTCCCGATGCACTTAGGTGTGTCGGGAGTTTTTTGATTTTATATTGAAATTATGTTTGCAAAATGTTATAATAAGTTTATAAATAACAACATGTGTTCGACTCGACGGTAATCTTCTAAGGTATACTATTAAATTATGTACAGTAAAGGTTACCGTTGAAATTACATTGAAAGGGGAAATATCATGGGTTATTATCACGTAAACGATACCGGAAAAGGCGTTATCATCAAGGATTTTGACAATATCAGCGAGGATTATAAAATGCCTCCTATTGATTACATCAAAGAATATTTTGAAAGCAAAAGAGGAATTGGCAAAAAGAATCTTGAATGGCTTGCTAGTATGGATGTCTATCATCAGTTAGCATATCTTGCCCAGAATGATTACCGGCTTTCTTATATTGTAAGCAATCTTGATGAAAAGACTCCGGAAGCTTTTTGTAAAAAATATGATGAAAGCTATAGCGATGATTTTTCTTCTGATGCGGCAGATATTTTTGAGTGCTTGTTTTGTTATAGGTTTGGGTATCCTTTCGGTTGCTTTAAGGGAATTTCGGATTATGATGGAACTATTATGTTTTTTTGTAATGTGCAATATCCTCTTAAAACTTATAATAAGAAATTTGGAGAATTGACTGAAGCTATTTTCATCAAAGAACTCAGAGATTTTTTCTATGAGTTTTTTAAAGACGATTATTATAAAACAGTTGAACTTGAATTATGTGAAGAATACATTAAGGAGTAAAGGCAGTCATTTTATAATTTAATGTTGAGAAATAAAACAGCGATAAAACCGGCACAAAGATATAAGTTTCACCCTTGCTTAATATTCTAACATAAAAAATGACATTATAACATTCTTATGTTATAATGATAAAAAATATGTTAGAAAGGAGACAGCTAGATGGAGATATTTTTGAAAGATATTTTTGGTATAGAAGCAGTGTGCCAAAAGTTTTATGATTTTGCTGGCTTAAGTCATCTGCTTGTCGATGCTTACGATTATATTTTGGTAGAAATAAATGAAGTGAAATTCCTGGCTATAGCTCCCGTATATGAGCAGCCTACGATTCCTACACTGGTTAATCATATGAAAAAAATAAGCAGTGCGAAAAATTTACCTGTCGTTTATCATCCGAGAAGCTTAACATATTCTAAAATGAAAGGCTTGCTTCAACAGAAAGTGCCTTTTATTGTGGATGGCAAGCAAGCCTATCTGCCATTTTTGGGAACTTTTTTGCAAGCAATCGGCGACGAAAGAAATAAAAATGTAAGGTTCTCCCTGCCTGCGCAGCTTTTGGCAATGATGTATTTTATTCTAGCGAGCCTTTCCTATATATAAAAAAATGCTGTTGAGTTTTTGCCGTATTCTGCCATGAGTATAACTGCGAGCAATGCGTGAGATGGAAGCCAGCGAATTGTTTTACGTGGAGAAGGACAAGCAAAATAATGTTTTGCGCAGTCAGTTCGCGAAGCAGGAACTGTTTGAGGAATTGAAAGCAAGATTTAATTCGCCGATATGGAAGCGTGGATATATCGATAATGAATGTGTTTCGAATGACATGGTGCTGGCCGGGGAAGATGCGTTGGCTGAAAAAAGTATGCTTGCTAATACTTTACCTGCAAAGTATGCTGCGTATAAAAAGATTGTTGATATAGGTGTCTTGAATAGCGAATTACTTGATAGCAAAAAACAAAGTGAATTGCAATTGTGGTCATATGATCCATTGCTGTTTTCGCAGCTTGATATACCTGATCCGATATCTTTAGCTGTGTCGCTAATGGATGTTCATGATGAACGCGTCGAGCAGGCGCTGGATGTAATTATGGAAGAGGTTTGGGAGGGACAGCATGGTACCTGGATTAAAAAGTTTTAGGGAAAGCTTTAGTGATTTTGCAGATCAATATGTTATTATAGGCGGTGCCGCTTGTGATATCTATATGGAGAGCGAAGAAAGTTCTTTTAGGGCTACTAAGGATTTGGATATTGTGTTGATTGTCGAAGCGCTTACGCCAGAGTTCGTCAGCAAGTTTTGGCAGTATGTACAGACGGCTGGTTATCAGCATATTGATAAGAGCAAGCAGAAGCCAGAGTTTTACAGATTCAGTAAGCCTATAAGCAAAGAATATCCTGCTATGATAGAATTGTTTAGCAGACCGCCGTATAATGTGGAGTTAAGCTTTGCTGCTAATGTTGTTCCTATTCATGTTGATGATTCGTCAATCAGCTTATCAGCTATTTTGCTGAATGATGAGTACTATGAGTTCATGAAGTCTGGCAGGATTAGTATTGATGGTATAAGCATTTTGGATTATCAATATATCATTCCGTTTAAGGCAAAAGCTTGGCTAGATTTATCTGAGAGAAAAATTTCTGGCGAGAGTATAGACAGCAAGAATATTAAGAAGCATAAGAATGATATTTTTCGTTTGTCTGCTCTGCTTCTAGAAGGTAAGTCCTTGAGTTTACCTGATAAGATTGCTGAGGATATGCTGGAGTTTATTACAAAGGTAGCTGATGAGCCTGTCGATATGAAGAGCTTAGGACTCAGAGGCATGAAAGTCGAGAGCATGTTGGAGCTTATATGTAAATACTATATGTTGCGTTAGAAAAACCGCTGGTACTGCCGTGATACTATCAGATTGTTGATTCGTCTGCAATTCGACTCCCGATGCACTTAGGTGTGTCGGGAGTTTTTTGATTTTCTGCCTCAAAGAATATATAATATTTGCAACGGAACCAGGAGGTGAGTAGGGGATGCAAGTTAATTATCAAGGCAATCGCGACGCAAAAGTAGTCTTGCTTCAAATAATAGGAGAACACGAGTTGCCGTTTATCGAAGAGGAGCTTTCACATATAAAAGCTATAACGCAGAGTACAGATTTTTTGTTTATTACAGTGCAGGTTGATAGCTGGAACGACGACTTTTCACCATGGGTGGCAGAGCCGATTTTTGGAGATGCTGCATTTGCCGGCAATGCGGAAAAACTTCTAACACGTATAAAAAATGAAGTAATTGTTCCGTTATTAAGTGAGCATCAAGATATAAAGATTTTTGCGGGCGGCTATTCCTTAGCCGGATTATTTGTATTGTGGGCGGCTTATCAAACAAATTTATTCGAAGGTATAGCAGCAGTATCTCCGTCTGTGTGGTTTCCTAAATTTGTTGATTTTGTACATAACAACAAAATATTAACCAATAGAGTCTATTTAAGTCTTGGCGATAAGGAAGCAAAGACACGCAACCAAATTCTGGCACAGGTGGCAAATGATATTTATGATGTGTATCGCTCATTAAGAGATCATAGGTTGAGCAGTATTCTTGTTTGGAATGAGGGAAGTCATTTTAAGGAACCTGCTTTGCGCATGGCAAAAGGATTTTCTTGGTTGATGAACAATGAAAAGATTCACTCATAAGAACACCCATAGATTGTTGATTCGTCTGCAATCCGATTTCCGATGCACTTAGGTGTGTCGGGAGTTTTTGATTTGTGAATGAAGCATAGTCATAGTGCAATTCAGCTGCTTCTTATGCTATAATATAAAAAATGACCTACTATATTGCTGTGTAAAAATGATAGAGATTTTTTATAAAGGAGTTTCATATGCTTACAGACGAAAAACGTAAAAAGCTTTTGGCCGGTGCGCTGGCGGTAGTTATGCTGACAGGTGTTGCCGGCTGTGGCAACGATAAAGACAGTGAGTGGAAGAATGACAACTCTGCTCAGAATAATCAAGATGAAAAGAAGGATGAAGATAACGGCGGCGGCTTTTTTCATGGCTTCTTTCCCTGGTACTTCATCGGCCGTACCTTTGGTGTAGGCCCGATGGCAGGTGTGCGTAATGCGCCGACACCTCAAGCGAAGCAGAATGCTGCACCCGTAGGCTCGTCTACTAATCCTAAACCAAACGCTAACACCGCCAATGGCTCTACTGTGCAACAGGGAACTGCAGGAAGCACGCAAAGTTCCAAGCTCGGCAGTACGGGCACTACAGGTAAAAGCGGTATCGGCAGTGGCATGAGCCGCTCCAGCGGCAGCGCAATTTCCTGAGGTGATGAAGATGTATAAATATCGTAAGCCTGATACCTGGCTTGATAAAATTGATTTGAATATTATGCCGTATGTGGATGCGCCGGAGTGGGAAAACCGTTATCCTACTATCAGTGCGCTGCTTATGAGCAATGCCAATAAGCGTGAGCTGCAGCGCATCAGTGCCGGCCTTACAGCAGCACTGTCACGCCTGGCAGAGGCTTTGCGTACCAATAATAATGGCGCAATGCCCTTTAATCTGTTTAATATGACGGATAAGCTCACACCATATATCCTTGCGGATAACTCGGATCATGTGAGCTATATCAGCCGTCTTGACTTTGTAAAGAATACTGACGGCTGCTATAAGCTGGTAGAGATCAATTCGGATACTCCTTGCGCCTTGCCGGAAACATTTTATGCCAACAAGGTAGCGGAAGCATATTTTGCTAAGGAGTACAGCCTGCATTTGCAGCTGCGTTCGGATGGTGAGGAGCTGGCAGAGCCCTTTTTAAAGCTGTTGGAACAGCCTAAATATGCAGATAAGGATGTAGTACGCATTGCTTTTGCTGCTGATAAAAGCTACAGCGAGGACTGGGCTAATGCCAAATTTTTATTTGAGCGCGTGCAAAAGGTGCTGCGTGAACGCATTTTGAGCAAGCAGCCCTTCGTTTGTCATCTTGTCGGCCTGGATGAGCTGATTGTACATGATGACGGAGTTTACATTTCCAATGAAATCTTCAAAAGTAAGGAAGATAAGCTTGATATACTGTATCGTCTGCATCCGCTGGAGCTTTTGATGGATGATGAAAGCGAAGACGGCTATCCTGTTGGCTTAAAGCTCATGGAGTTAGCTAATTTCGGTGCGGTGGATCTGGTTAATCCGGTAAAATCTATTGTACTGCAGAATAAAGCTCTTTTGGCACTGGCATGGTATTTATATCAGCATCGTCTGTTCTGGACACCGCAGGAGGAAGAACTGTTGGCTGCGCATTTAACGCCGACTTATTTGGACAGCAAGCAGTTGGCTGCACAGCGTTATATTAAGAAGCCCATCTTTGGCCGTGAGGGTGCAGGCATTGCTATTGTAGAGCCTGATGGTGCGCTGAGCTACGAGGCGGAGGAATGCGATGACTGCGATTTGATTTACCAACAGTTTGTTCCTTCAGCAGATGTACAGCAGGAAACAGATAACGGTGAGGCAACCGGCAAGTATACTTATTCCTGCTTTGTCATTAACGGTAAAGCGTCGGAGACCTTTGTGCGTTTGCAGCCGGGAGAAATTACCGGCGTGGAAGCATATTTTGTACCTGTTCTCAATGAAATATAAGAATTTGAGGAATATCCGAAATGAATATCCAAGTATATCAATCTTTTTTGACTGTTGTACAGTGCCGCAGCTTTACGCAGGCTGCGAAATATCTTAATTTTACCCAGCCTACAATCAGCAATCATATCAACGCTTTGGAAGAAGAATACGGCGTTATTCTTTTTACCCGAGATGGCAAGAATGTTTATCTGACGCAGGCCGGAAAAAACTTTGTGCCGATAGCACAGCAGCTGATGGCTGATTATCAGAAAAGCCAGGAGGTAATGCGACAGTTTCAAAAGAAGAATTACAGTCTGAAAATAGGTGTTTCCACCCAGGGCATAAATTTTTATCTATTGCCTGTGCTGCTGAAGCTCAAAAAGGAATTTCCCGAGCTTGATATAGAGGTTAACCGCTGTATGACGGTAGAATCGACAATAAATGATGCTTTTGTACAGAAGCTTTATGATTTTGCCTTTGTGCATATTGATGTACAGCCGCTTTATACCAAGCGTGTACAGCTTTGGAATCAGCCGATGGTTTTTGTAGCCTCCAAAGAACTGTATGAACAGATGGGAGAAAACAATAATATTTATGATTATCACTTTATTGCTTATCCTGCAAGCGAGGTATACTATAAGCATCTGAAATCGAAGGTTGATTTTACGCGTCTGCAAAGTATATTGACCTTCAGCGATTCGGAATCCGTACTGATGGCAGTTGAGCAGAATCTCGGTATAGCCTTGACACCGCGGGTAAAGGTAAGGAAGGAACTGGAGCAGGGGACATTAGTCGAATTCCCGGTCAAGTATTCGGGAAATATGCCTATTTCGGTTCTTTATGATTATGAATTTAACTTTACCTTGCCTACGAAACGCTTTTTGGAGCTTTTAAAAGAGTCGCAGGAAAAGATAAAGGGTTAATTTACTTTCTGTTCTTTATATAAGAATAATTTATCAAAATACTATAACAGGAAAAGTAATCTTATTGATTTTTTAATTTAGGACTTCTTCAGCACTTTTGAAGAAGTCCTAAATTTTTAGTATAAAAAAGCGCATGGTTAAGCAAATGTCCACGAATTATAGTACAAATTTTGTATACAAAATACAGAACGGCGAATAAATTGCTTATGTATACAAGAAAAATTCCAATAAGTATAGATAAAGAAAACTGTTGAGATAATTAAGCTATAATGATAAAATTTTTATGGATAGCGTTGCTTGCGCAAAATTAAGCCGGCTAGATTACCGGCAGAAACGAGGGTATTATGTCAAAGGATATGCAAAAACTGAAGAAAAACAAATAGGCGTATGCCAACCTTTACGGAATCCGTTATTCCTATTATTGCCATGATGGTTATTCTGACTGTTGGCAAAGGTTATCTGGGTTACGCAACCGAGCCGCTGCTGCTTTTGGTAGCTGCTATTGCCGGCCTGATTGCTTACCGCGTTGGTGTTACCTGGGATGAAATGATGGACGAAATCTGCCAGAAGATTGCCAAGGGCATGCCGGCAATCCTGATTCTGACCTGCGTTGGTGCGCTGGTTGGTACCTGGATGGCTTCCGGTACTATCCCGATGATGATTTATTATGGCGTACAGATTGTAAACCCGACCTTTATGCTGGTAACAGCTTTCCTGATTACTGCAGTTGTATCTATCGTAACCGGTACCTCCTGGGGCTCCGTTGCTACCATGGGTGTTGCACTGATGGGTATCGCCAGCACTTTGGGTGTAAACCTGGCAGCTACTGCCGGTGCTGTAATCGCCGGTTCTTATTTCGGTGATAAAATCTCCCCGCTGTCCGATACCACTAACCTGGCACCGGTTGCAGCTGGTTCTACTCTTTATGAACACATTGCTCACATGTTCTGGACTACTGTTCCGGCAACTATTATTTCCCTGGTTGTTTATGCTTTCGTTGGCTTAAAGGGCAATATCGGCGGCGATGTTTCTTCCGAAGCAGTAAGCACTATGCTGACTCAGTTAGATGGCATGTACAACTTTAACATTCTGCTGATTCTGCCTGTACTGCTGATTTTGGCAGGCTCTATCTTTAAGAAACCGACTCTGCCGGTTATGATGGCTTCCACTGTTCTGGCTGGCGCTGAAGCATTGATTTCCAAAACATCAACCTGAAAAATTTGCTGCTGGCTACCGTAAAAGGCTTTAAAATTTCTATGCTGACAACTCCCGGCTTTGACCCGGCTACTGCTGCTCCGCAGATTATCAAGCTGTTGAACCGCGGCGGTATGGCTGAAATCATGGGCACCACTCTGCTGGTATTCTGCGCATTCTGCTTTGCCGGTATTATGAGCAAGGCCGGTTGCCTGGAAGTAGTTCTGCAAAAAAATCCTGACCTTTGCTAAGAGCACCGGCGATCTGATTGCTTCCACCGTTGCTTCCTGTATTACCATGGGCCTGTGTACCGGTAACTCCTACCTGTCCATTCTGATTCCCGGTGAAATGTTCCGTGATGCTTATAAAGCTAGAGGCCTTGCTGCTAAGAACCTGTCCCGTACCTTGGAGGATGCAGGTACTGTATTTGTACCGTTGGTTCCCTGGTCTGCAGCAGGTGCTTATATGACCGCCTGCACCGGCATTGAAACTCTGGATTATGCACCGTGGGCAATTCTCTGCTACACCGGTTTCATTATCGCTCTGTTCTACGGCTACACCGGTATCGGTATTGCTAAGCTGGAAGACGAAAAGAAATAAGCCGGTTGCGCAAGCAAGTCGGCAGTACTGAGCAACTGCTTAGTACACAATGAAAGGAAAAGTGACACATTTTGATTAAGTTAATTAGAAACGCTGACGTTTATGCACCTGCGCATCTTGGTAAAAAAGATGTGCTGGTTATTGCAGATAAGGTAGTGCGTATTGCTGATAAAATCGAAGGCTACGAAGGTATGCCTGAGGTTGAGGTATTTGATTTCAGCGGCAAAAAACTGCTGCCAGGTTACATTGATATGCATATGCATATCACCGGCGGCGGCGGTGAGCAGGGCCCTGCTTCCCGCGTACCCGAAGCAATGCTGAGCCAGATTACCAGCTGCGGTATTACTACTGTTCTGGGCCTGCTGGGTACAGACGGTGTAACCAGAAGCGTAGAAAACCTGGTAGCTAAAGCACGCGCACTGACGGAAGAAGGCATTACCGCCTACTGCCTGACCGGTGCTTACGGTATCCCTTCGCCGACCATTACCGGTTCTATCGAAAAGGATATCATGATGGTTCCACCGATTATTGGCACCAAGATTGCAGTAAGCGATCATCGCAGCTCTAATCCTCAGGGACCGGAGCTGATTGAGGTTGCTACCGCAACCCGTCGCGGTGGCCTGTTGGCCAACGTTGCCGGCCTGGTAACCATGCATATGGGTTCCGGTGTTGGTAAGCTGGACCCGCTGTTCTACGCACTGGACCATTCCGATGTTCCTGCAAAGAACTTCCTGCCTACTCATATGCTGCGTACTCGCGAGCTGATGGAAGAAGGCGCTAAACTCGTTCGTCGCGGCGGCTATTTCGATATGACTGCCGGCAGCACTGACGAGGATATGGAAATCGGTGCTGAGCAGATTATGGAAATCCTGAGCTGGGAAGGCATGAGCACCGATCATCTGACGATGAGCAGTGATGCTTTCGGCTCTCAACCTAAGTTCAATGAAAACGGTGACTGCATCGGTTTGACCTACTGCTCTCCTAAATATCTGCATCTGACTATCAAGAGTCTGGTGCGTCGCGGTCTGCCGTTGGAAGAGGCTATCAAGCTGCTGACCTCTACACCTGCCGAGCTGCTCGGCAAAACCGGTGTTAAAGGCTGTGTTGCAGTCGGTGCGGATGCTGACCTGCTGGTTCTGGACGAAAACCTGGATATCGACGCATTGTTTGCTAAAGGCCAGGTTGCATTGCTGGATAAAGAGATTGTACTTAAAGGCCGCTTTGAATAAGCTGCGGCTATGCGAATACAGACACATCGAAGATGGTGTGTCTGTATTTTTTTGACAAAAATCTTGACAACTTGCGTAATTTATGATAACATATCATACTACATCATTATTATTTTTGCAGGTGTAAATTTTGACAACAAATACTGCCGGGTCAGTGGTTGAACGGCGTATCTTGCTTATAATGAAAGATGAGGCAGATCATCGAAGACAACTGACAAGGTCCTTGTGGTAAGAACCTTGTTGTTTTTTTTGTCACGCATGATTCGCCGAGTTTAGTGTGCTGATAATACAAGAAGGGGTGAGGAATTACATGTTTAAACCGGTTCCAGTAGGTGATAGGACTCGGTATAGTTATGCAAGAATCAATGAAATTTTGGCAATGCCTCATTTGATTGATATCCAGAGAAAATCCTACGAATGGTTCGTTCAAAAGGGCCTCATGGAGATTCTGCATGACATTTCTCCTATTAAAGACTTTGCAGGTAATCTGGAGCTTTCCTTTGAAAGCTTTGAATTAGGAACTCCTAAATACAGCGTTGAAGAGTGCAAGGAGAGAGATGAATCCTATTCTGCACCGATGAACGTTAAAGCACGCCTGATTTTCAAAGACAAGGAAAAAGGCGAAATTAAGGAATCCTCTGTATTTATGGGCGACTTCCCGCTGATGACCGATACCGGTACCTTTGTTATCAACGGTGCTGAACGTGTTATCGTCAGCCAGCTGGTGCGTTCTCCCGGCGTTTACTATAGTGTAACTATGGATCCCAGCGGTAAAAAGATTTACGGTACTACTGTAATTCCTAACCGTGGCGCTTGGATTGAATATGAAACTGACATTAATGATATTATTTCTGCTCGTGTAGACCGTACCCGTAAGGTTCCGGCAACCGTGCTGCTGCGTGCTCTGGGCTTGTCTTCCAATGATGAGATCCTGGCTTGCTTCGGCAATCATCCTGCGCTGCTGGCAACTCTGGAAAAGGATACTACCACTAACAGAGATGAAGCTATGCTGGAGCTTTACAAGAAGCTGCGTCCGGGCGAGCCTGTTATTCTGGAAAACGCCGTACAGCTGATTGAAAACACCTTCTTCGACAGCAAGCGTTATGATCTGGCTAATGTTGGCCGTTATAAGCTCAACAAAAAGCTTGGCTGGCGCAACCGCCTGAGCGGTACCATACTGGCTGAGGCTATTGCTGATGAAGAAACCGGCGAAATCATCCTGCCGGCAGGCACTAAGATGACCGATGAAAATCTTGATAAGATTGCAGAAAGCGGCATTTATAACGAACGCGGTCTGCGTGCTGTCAAGGTTCAGAACCATGAAGAAGAAATGCTTCTGATGTTCACCACCGGCATCGATGAAAAAATGCATACCGTTACCAATGAGGATGTATTTGCTTCCTTTAACTATTTGCTGAACCTGATGGATGGTCATGGCACCGGCGATGATATTGACCATTTGGGCAACCGTCGTGTACGCTGCGTTGGCGAATTGCTGCAAAACCAGTTCCGTATCGGTCTCTCCCGTATGGAGCGTGTAGTAAAAGAACGTATGACCATTCAGGACAACGAGGTTATTACCCCGCAGGCTCTGATTAACATCCGTCCTGTTGTTGCCGCTATTAAGGAATTCTTCGGTAGCAGCCAGTTGTCCCAGTTCATGGACCAGAACAACCCTCTGGCAGAGCTGACTCATAAACGTCGTCTGTCTGCCCTCGGCCCCGGCGGTCTGTCCCGTGAGCGTGCAGGCTATGAAGTCCGCGACGTACACAACTCCCACTATGGCCGTATGTGTCCTATCGAGACGCCTGAAGGTCCTAACATCGGTTTGATCGGTTCTTTGTCCACCTATGCTGTTATCAATGAATACGGCTTTATGGAAACTCCGTACCGTGTTGTTGATAAAGAAAATAAACGTGTAACTGAAGAAATCAGATACATGACTGCGGACGAAGAAGATAAATATATCGTAGCACAGGCCAACGAACCGTTGGATGATGACGGCTACTTCCTGGGCGAGCGTGTTACCGCCCGTGCTAAGGATGATGTCCTCTCCATTACTCCGGATAAGGTTGACCTGATGGACGTTTCTCCTAAACAGGTAGTATCTATCGCAACCGCGCTGATTCCGTTCTTGGAGAACGATGACGCTAACCGTGCTCTGATGGGTGCGAACATGCAGCGTCAGGCTGTACCTCTGCTCTGCACTCAGGCTCCGATTATCGGTACCGGTATGGAATACAAGGTTGCTTCCGACTCCGGTGTCTGCGTTCTGGCTAAACGTGCCGGCGAAGTTATCCGCGTAGTAGGCAACGAAATCCGTGTACGTGCAGAAAACGGTGAAGTGGATGTATATCCGCTGCTGAAATTCAAACGTTCCAACCAAGGTACCTGCGTTAACCAGCGTCCTATCGTCTTTAAAGGCGACAAGGTTACCGAAAAGCAGATTCTGGCTGACGGCCCTGCTACCGATCATGGCGAGCTGGCTTTAGGTCACAACGTAATCGTTGCTTATATGCCTTGGGAAGGCTATAACTACGAGGATGCTGTTCTGCTGAACGAGGATCTGGTAAAGGCTGATATCTTTACCTCTATCCATATTGAAGAATATGATTGTGATGCCCGCGATACCAAGCTTGGCAAAGAAGAAATTACCCGCGAGATTCCTAACGTATCCGACGAAGCTCTGAAGGATCTGGATGAGCGTGGTATTATCCGTATCGGTGCTGAAGTACGCCCCGGCGATATTCTGGTAGGTAAGGTTACTCCGAAAGGCGAAACCGAGCTGACTGCAGAAGAACGTCTGCTGCGTGCAATCTTTGGTGAAAAGGCACGTGAAGTACGTGACAGCTCCCTGCGTGTACCGCACGGCGAAGCAGGTAAGATTGTCAGCGTTAAGGTATTCAGCCGTGAAAACGGCGATGATCTGCCGCCGGGAGTAAACGAACAGGTTCGTGTACATATTGCCCAGAAACGTAAGATTTCCGAAGGCGATAAGATGGCAGGCCGCCACGGTAACAAGGGTGTCGTTTCCCGTATTATGGCACGTGAGGACATGCCTTTCCTGCCGACCGGCGAACCGGTACATATCGTACTGAATCCGTTGGGCGTACCTTCCCGTATGAACATCGGACAGGTACTGGAGAACCATCTGGGCTGGGCAGCACGTGCGCTGGGTATGGAAATTGATACTACCAACCTGGCAGCTAAGCTGAATGCCGTTGAAAAAACCGGCGCAGCAGAAGGTACTCCGGAATTTGAAGCAGCCTTCAAGGAAGAGCTGGCTAATTCCGAAACTGCTAAGAAATTAGAGCATTACGGCTACGATTATGAAAAATATGGTATGCCGGAAACTGTTGAAATTGATAAATTCGGTGGCAAGAGCGTAAAAGCAGTACAGATTTCCGTACCTGTATTCGACGGTGCGCATGAGCAGGATATTGCTGATGCACTGGAGCTTGCAGGCATTGATAAAACTGCTAAGACCACTTTGTATGACGGTCGTACCGGTGAACCCTTCGATAACCCTGTTACCGTTGGTCTGACCTATTACCTCAAGCTTCACCATTTGGTTGATGATAAGATCCATGCCCGCAGCACCGGCCCGTACTCCTTAGTTACCCAGCAGCCGTTGGGTGGTAAAGCACAGTTCGGCGGCCAGAGATTCGGTGAGATGGAAGTTTGGGCGCTGGAAGCATACGGCGCTGCTTACACCCTGCAGGAAATCCTGACTGTTAAGTCCGATGACGTTGTTGGCCGTGTTAAGACCTACGAAGCAATCGTTAAGGGCGAAAATGTACCTGATCCTGGTATTCCTGAATCCTTCAAGGTACTGGTTAAGGAATTGCAGTCCATCGGTCTGGATATCAAGGTTCTCAACGAGGACGAGGAAGAGGTTTCCTTGCGCGACGATGAGGATGACGATATTGCAACCACCGCTCGCGAGGTTGATTTAGACATCAACGGCCAGGTTGTTGAAAACGCACCTGAAAAGCCTGTTGATGATTATGCTGATAATGACGCTACCGAGGATGATAGTGATTCTGGGGACATCATTGCCGATATGGGTAATTTCACTATTACCGATAATCCCGATGGTGACTTAGATGATCCGACTAATATGTAAGAGAAGGGAGCGAATGATTCTTGATCGACGTAAATAATTTTGTGTCTATGCGTATCGGTTTGGCTTCTCCGGACCAGATTAGAGCCTGGTCCTACGGCGAGGTAAAAAAACCCGAAACCATCAATTACAGAACCCTGAAGCCGGAACGGGATGGCCTGTTCTGCGAAAGAATCTTTGGCCCTACTAAGGATTGGGAATGTCATTGCGGCAAATATAAACGCATCCGTTATAAGGGTATTATCTGCGACAAGTGCGGCGTTGAAGTTACCCGCAGCAAGGTTCGTCGTGACCGTATGGGTCACATCGAACTGGCTGCGCCGGTTTCCCATATCTGGTACTTTAAGGGTATCCCCAGCCGTATGGGCTTGATTCTGGATATTTCTCCGCGTAGCCTGGAAAAGGTTTTGTATTTTGCAAGCTTCATCGTACTTGACCCCGGTGAAGGCACTGACCTGGTTAAAGGCCAGCTGCTGACCGAGCCTGAGTACATGGAAAAACGTGATAAATATCCTGAAGCAGGCATCCGTGTAGGTATGGGCGCTCAGGCTATTAAAGAGCTGCTGGAAGCTATTGATCTGGAAGCTTTGACCGAGCAGCTGCGTCATGAAATGAAGGAGCTGAGCGGTCAGCGCCGTGTGCGCGCTATCCGCCGTCTGGAAGTAGCCGAAGCATTCCTGAAATCCGGCAACCGTCCTGAATGGATGATTATGGATGTAGTTCCGGTTATTCCGCCTGAACTGCGTCCTATGGTACAGCTGGATGGCGGTCGTTTCGCAACTTCCGACCTGAACGATCTGTATCGCCGTGTTATTAACCGTAACAACCGTCTGAAACGTCTGCTGGAGCTGCATGCGCCCGATATCATTGTCCGCAATGAAAAACGTATGCTGCAGGAAGCAGTAGACGCTTTGATTGATAACGGCCGTCGCGGCCGTCCGGTTACCGGCCCCGGCAACCGTCCTCTGAAATCCTTGTCCGACATGCTCAAGGGTAAACAAGGCCGTTTCCGTCAGAACCTGTTAGGTAAACGTGTTGACTATTCCGGCCGTTCCGTAATCGTTGTAGGTCCTGAGCTGAAAATGCATCAGTGCGGCCTGCCGAAGGAAATGGCTCTGGAGCTGTTCAAACCATTCGTTATGAAGCGTTTGGTAAACAGCGGTGAAGCAACTAACATTAAGAGTGCTAAGCGCATGGTAGAGCGTGCTACCAACGCTGTATGGGACGTTCTGGAAGAGGTAATCAAAGAACATCCTGTACTGCTGAACCGTGCACCGACTCTGCACAGACTGGGCATTCAGGCTTTCGAGCCTATCCTGTCCGAAGGCCGTGCTATTAAGTTGCATCCTTTGGTATGTACCGCTTATAACGCCGACTTTGACGGTGACCAGATGGCTGTCCATCTGCCGCTTTCCGTTGAGGCTCAGGCTGAAGCTCGTATGCTGATGATGTCCGTAAACAACATCCTGGCACCGAAAGACGGCAAGCCTGTTGCTGTTCCTACACAGGATATGGTTTTGGGCTCCTACTATCTGACTATTGAAAAGACCAGCAAGGATGACCCGAACGTTAAGGGTGAAGGAACCCGCTACAGCAGCGTGGACGAAGCTCAGCTGGCTTACTTCCACCATGCGGTAGATCTGCAGGTACCTATCGAGGTTTATATTCCCAACAGCGAAATCTATGATGAAGAAAAGGGTGCAGCTGTCGGTGAAACCGGTATGTCCCTGGTAGTTACAACTGTAGGTAATACTATTTTCAATGGCGAGTTGCCTCTGGAAATGCGTTACTATCATAAAGAAAAAGATCAGGTTGTTGAGAAGCGCCTGGATGCTTCCGGTAATGTTGTGGAAACAACCGTTGAAGTTGAACGTTGGCATCTCGGCAAGCTGATTGACAAGAAAGAATTGGGCAGACTTGTTGCTAAGGCTCACAAGCTGTACGGCAACCTGCGTACTGCCGAGATTCTGGATATTGTTAAGAAAATGGGTTACGATAATGCTTGTAAATCCGGTATTTCTATCGCAACCTCCGATATTCAGATTCCTGCTGAAAAAGAAGTTATTCTGGAAGCAACAGAGCATGAGGTTGATAAGGTTGAGCGCCTCTTCCGCCGTGGTTTGATGAGCGATGACGAACGTTATCGTAAGGTAATTGACCTGTGGAACGAAGCAACCGATAAGGTTACCGATAAGCTGATGAAATCCACCATGAACAAGTTCAATCCTGTTTCCATGATGGCTGACTCCGGTGCCCGCGGTAACAAACAGCAGATTCGTCAGCTGGCCGGTATGCGTGGTTTGATGGCCGATCCTTCCGGTCGTATTATTGACCGTCCTATCAAATCTAACTTCCGTGAAGGCCTGACCATTTTGGAATACTTCATTTCTTCTCATGGTGCTCGTAAAGGCTTGGCCGATACCGCACTGCGTACCGCTGACTCCGGTTACCTGACCCGTCGTCTGGTTGACGTTGCACAGGACGTAATTGTCCGTGAGGATGATTGCGATATCGTTGGTATGAACCTGGTTAAGGAACGCAGCCGTCTGAGCAAGGCTGTTCTTGGTGCAAGCCAGAACAAAATCCGCGAAAAGGTTATGGGCCGTACCCTGGCTTCCGGCGTACTTGATGAAGAAGGCAACCTGATTGCTGAAGCAGATACCAACATCACCGAAGAGCTTTTTGCTAAGCTCAATGATGCCGGTGTTGAAGAAATCAATCTCTATTCCGACGAAGATATGAACGGTGAGGATATTGAAAAATGTCCGCATCAACATCAGCGATACCTTTGCTCATAATGTGCTGAAGGAAGCAATGATGCATAACTTCAACGGCAAAGAGATAGCAGCAGATATTGTTAACGGTGCAGGCGAGGTGCTGGCACATACCGGCGAAACTATGACCGAAGATATTATCAACGCTGTTCTGGCTGACGGTACCGTTAAGGAGTTGCGTATCCGCAATAACGAAATTGCCGGCATTGAGGTTGAGGCAATTACCGAAGGCAAAAAAGAGAAAACCATCATTGAAACCCTGCATGACCGTATTATTGGCCGTAACCTGGCTGAGGATATTCTGGATGAAAATGGTGAAATTCTTTATCATATTAATGAATATGTTACCGAGCCTATGGCAGAACGTATCTGCCAACTGCGTGAAAAGGTTAAAATCCGCAGCGTACTTACTTGTAAGGCTAAATTCGGCGTTTGCCGCAAATGCTATGGCCGCAACCTGGCAACCGGCAAGAACGTTGATGTTGGTGAGGCAGTCGGCACTATCGCCGCACAGTCCATCGGCGAACCTGGTACTCAGCTGACCATGCGTACGTTCCATACCGGCGGCGTTGCAGGTGCAGACGATATTACCCAAGGTCTGCCTCGTGTCGAGGAACTGTTCGAAGCACGTAAACCGAAACATCCTGGCATTCTGTCCGAGGTTGCAGGTCACGTACACATTACCCAGGAAGGCAACAGCCGCAAGGTAACCGTAATGGCACTGGATGGCGAAAACCAGGAATACCAGATTCCTTATGGCGCTAAGTTGTCTGTTGTTGAGGGTGAGGAAATCGCTAAGGGCGACCGTCTGACCGAAGGTTCTCTTAACCCGCATGACGTACTGCGTATCAGCGGCGTGAAGGCTACCCAGAACTATCTGGTATCTCAGGTAGTAGGCGTTTATAAGTCTCAGGGCGTAGATATCAACAGTAAGCATATCGAGGTTATGGTTCGTCAGATGATGCGTAAAATCCGCATCGAGGAATCCGGTGACACTACAATGCTGCCGGGTGAAGACGTTGATGTGGCAGAATTTGAAGAGCAGAATACCGAGATGCTGGAAGCAGGCAAGACTCCTGCAGAAGGCCGTGCTATCCTGCTGGGTATCACCAAAGCTTCTTTGGCTACCGACTCCTTCCTGTCCGCTGCTTCCTTCCAGGAAACCACCCGCGTACTCACCGATGCCGCTATCAAGGGCAAGGTTGACCCGCTGCTGGGCCTGAAAGAAAACGTTATCATCGGTAAGCTTATTCCGGCAGGTACCGGTATGAGCCGTTATCGTGATATCAAAGTTAAATATAATGTTCCGATGCCCGAAGTTGCAACTGCTGAAACCGCAGCAGAGGAAACTCCCGATAAGGAATAACGTATAAGCAAGCGCGCCTCAAAGCCTCAAGCTCTGAGGCGCTTTGCTCTCTAAGGAGAACTATTTTATGCTGATCAAAAAAATTCCCTGTTCCCTGCCGCGTTGATTATGTTCCTTCTCCCTATGAGCCGGATGAGGACGGCGTGCAGGATGTCGGCTATTATAACGGCAAGCTGAGTGACGGCCGTGCCTATCGCCTGGAATGCTGGCGTATGGACGATATGCTGATGCTGACAGTAATGTTTTCCGACCGCTGCCTTGAAGGCTACAGACGTGAGGATATGGCGCTTTTGCTGGAGCTGGAAGATATCGTATGCTTTACCGGCACTAACCGTAAGCTGCAGGCTACACGCACGGAGGATGACCGCGGCCAGACTGTATGGGCCATTAATATTATGCTGGCTAATAAAAAAGGCACCTATGCGGAAATTGTGCCGTCATTGAACAGATATATTATGTAAGACAATCGCTGCTGAAGGCAAAGCTTTGGCAGCGATTTTTCAGTTAAAATTAATTTTACATGCCTATACTGCATTATGATACAATAGCAGTAACGGAGGCGGAAGCAATGAAAATTTTATTAGCTGAGGATGATATAAATTTAGGCAAGCTTTTGAGCATGCTGCTGAAAAAACAAAATATAACTGTGAACTGGGTGCAGGATGGCGAGGCTGCCTACGATGCTGTGTATGCCGACGGCTATGATGTGCTGGTGTTGGACTGGATGATGCCGCTTCTGAGCGGACTTGATCTGTGCAAGCGTCTGCGTGAGGAGGATTATCAGGGAAAAATATTGCTGCTGACGGCCAAGGATACGTTGGCGGATAAGTTGCAGGGCTTAAACAGCGGTGCCGATGACTATCTGGTAAAGCCTTTCGAGCTGGAGGAGCTGGTGGCGCGTTTGAACGCTCTTTGCCGCCGCCAGGGACAGTACAGTGCGGAAAAGCTGCGTTACGGCGCTTATACGTTGGAAAGCTCTACTTATTGCCTGGCATACGGCGAGCGTCGTGTAGAGCTGCGTCCGCGTGAATTTAAGCTGCTGGAGCTGCTTTTGCGTAACCGTGGGCAGGTTATGCCGCGTGCGGTGCTGCAGGACCGCATCTGGGGCATTGACAGCGATGTGACGGAGAACAATCTTGATGTGCATATCCGTCTGCTGCGTAAAAAAATTATGGAGCTGAACGGAGAAGAACTGATTAAAACGATGCGGGGCGTGGGCTATTATGTGGAATAAGCCTTTTGAAAAGCTGCGCCGGCGTATGACCTGCTTATATGCGGCAATCTTCGGTGCTTTGATTTTAGTTATTGTAGCTGCTGCCTATACCTTTATCTGGTGGGAAATATTGGCGCACGAAAAGGAAAATCTTGTAGCGCAAATTTACCATGAGGGCGAAGAATGGGTAGAATCGGAGGAGGCTCCCTGCTCCGAAGCAGCTATCCGCAGCGGGAAGATGCTTGCATACTTTGTGAATGCAGATGGCTCGAAGGTAATTTTAAACCAGCTTGGAACAGGTGAGGCAGGTCAGGAGCTGATGAGTCATAAAGATGATTGGCCGAAGAAGCTGAATACATCGCGTCTTTTGCGGATGCAGAGTGCAAATGGCGTACGCTATCGCTACCTTGCCGCAGTTGCTCCTGTTATTGACGGTGATAAGCAGGTTGGCAGGCTGTATATGTTCAAAAAATATGGAGTTTTATTATCATGCGGCCTATAAAACACTGTTTTTGCTTTTGTGTATGGCATTGATACTCTATTTTGCTGCCTGTTATTTCGGTTATTGGCTGGCAGAACGCAATATCCGTCCTATAAGCAACATGTATGCCAAGCAGCAGCAGTTCACAGCGGATGCTTCGCATGAAATGCGCACGCCGCTTGCCGTTATGAAGCTGGCTGTGCAGGGACTGCAGGAGGATGAGGACAGCAGGCTGAGCGATTTTGCCAAAGAGTCGGTAAACATGCTGCAAAGCGAGTCGGAAAGACTTAGCCGTCTTACGGAAAATCTTATGACGCTGGCGCGCAGCGATGAGAATATTCTTCCCGTTTATACGGCGCAGGTGGATATAACGGCGCTGTGTAAAAAGGTTGCATCGCAGATGTCGCTTTTGGCAGCAGAAAAAAAGCTGCAGCTGAAGCAGGAAATCCAGGATAACTTGGTAATGCAGGGGGATGAAATGGCTTTATCGCGCTTGCTGATTATTCTGCTGGATAATGCTATGAAGTATTCATCGGAGCAGACGCAAATTACTCTGCGTGTAGCCAAGGTGAAAACGCATCTGGTGCTGGAGGTACGTGATGAAGGCTGTGGCATCAGTGACGATGATAAGCAGAAGATTTTTGACCGCTTCTTCCGCGTGGACAAGGCGCGCAGCCGTAGTCAGGGAGGCCTTGGCTTAGGCTTGTCGCTGGCGTTGGCTATTGTGCGGCAGCATGGCGGCAGCATAAAGGTTCTCGACAACAAGCCGCGGGGAACTATCATGTATGTGAAGCTGCCGACGACTGTAAAGTAATCCTTAAGCTTTCTTACAAGCTGAAATTAAGATGAATACCCCTTTCAGTAATCATTAAGTGAAGGTGTTTATACTGTGCTTAATGAAAAGCGGAGTATAGAAGCTCTGCTGCCGAAGGGGGATTTTTTATGCCACGAAAATATTGGCTGCTGCTTTTTGCAGCTGCCGCAGCATTGCTTTTTGCGGGTAATGACAGCCTGCTGATTACAGACAGCGTAGAATCTAATTATGCTTTGACGGCAAAGGAGATGGTATTGAGCGGCGATTGGCTGTCACCGCAGATTTACGGTCATTACTGGTATGATAAGCCGATTTTCTTTTATTGGCTGACGGCGTTGGCTTATAAAATGTTTGGCTTTACGGAATTTGCTTCGCGCTTCTTTCCGGCGTTGTTCGGTTTGGGCAGCGTGGCATTATTGGCGTGGGGTGGCAGCAAGCTCGAAAATGCGCGCATGGCGGCTTTTTCGAGTTGCGTTGGTGCTGCTGAGCAGTGTAGAATTTTTCTTATCAGCAAGTCTTAG
>ENA-OQDC01000659-OQDC01000659.1-human-gut-metagenome-genome-assembly--contig:-NODE-659-length-22711-cov-7.728082_pt1 | contig 22711 bp, 17 predicted proteins | sample MGYA00242770_ERZ504601 | MGnify/ENA primary metagenome ERZ504601 (study PRJEB26092, sample SAMD00036305) | human gut metagenome | host: Homo sapiens | study: EMG produced TPA metagenomics assembly of...
GACGATTATTCAGTCCATGTGCATAATAATCAACAAGTCGCGGCGTTACCTCAGCTGGATAGAGGGTCTGACTACGAATCAGAACGTCATAGGTTCGAATCCTATACGCCGCACCATTTGAGATTAAAGCTCCCGGCAACGGGGGCTTTTCTTTTACGTAAACACCGCATGGATTCGAACCTCGGTCGAGGCGCGGGCGTAAAGCGGACGATTTCCTGTCGACTCGTGTAAGATTCCGAGTAGATGTCGCGACTAATTCGCGACCACTCCTTCTTCAAGCGACCGATCAGGGTGATACTTCGTGGCAGAGCGTCCGACATACAAGCTCAGGTTTCTCGATCCCAAAAAGCGCTTTCCGGCGATGCCCGAGCAGCCTGCGGGACGTTCATATGGCGTGGTCTGGAAACTCTTTGGCGAGGATCAGCATGAATCTTGCTATGTCGTCGAATTCGTTGGCAAAAGCCATGTGTCGCTTTTGGGCTATGTAAGCGTTTCGGGCGAGGTGTACAAGGTGGACCGCCCCGTTAGCGAGACTCCGCTGCCCAACGATCCCGACATGGAACTGGTCCTTGACGAGTCGGACTCCGGTATTGGTGAGATTGTGGTTCGGGGAGCCAACGGCACAATGCGCGCGTGCGCGCGAACCGTCGGCTCTCCCGAAGGCCCCATGCGCGAGCAGTCCGACCACGAGACATGGAATTCGACCCGCTCCCTTCCTTACGGCGAGTTCATGGCATCGATGTTCCTGCGCTACGTGATATTCGCTGACTCCGAAAATGCCATTGCGAGCACGGCGGACGCCGGCGGACTCGACGAGGGTATGCAAAATGTTATCGACAAGATCAAGCTCGTAAAGTTGCCCGAGCCGGTCGAGGTGTTTTTGGGCTTTAACACGGCACCGCTCCCTGATGCTATCGAGACGCTGCTTTACCGCGTTGACCATGCCGAGAATCCGAGCGGTATCGAGCGCTATGCCGCCGCCCTTATGAGTGAAATTGACTTGCCCCGCTTGCGCACCATCGCCGCTAAGTCCGAGATGAGCCTGGCTCGCATCGATCGCTCAAAGCTTTTCTATCTCAATTTTGATCGCAGCCTGCTGGACCAGGACGAGATTGACATGCTGCTTGCCATCGAGTGCCGTCTTAACCGTCTCTCCGGCATCCTTGAGCACATCGGGGCCGGATTGGTCCCTGCGGCATCCTCGCCGAGCCTTGAGGGCTGCGCGCTCTTTGATGCGTGGCATATCGCCAAGACGACCAACGATGTTCCCCGACTGCTCGATACGGCCTCGAGCGATAACCCGTGGGGCAAACCGGGTACGGTGGCTTGCCAGCCGGGCGGTGAGTGGGATGTGCGTACCCGCTTCGCGCGTATTGTCGAGGCGCTTAACGTGGCCACGCGGCTCGACTATACCTATCGGGCAAACGTTGCCGAGGGGATCATGCTCGTTCGGTTTGGGCACTCTGTCGTGGATGCCATGCCACAGCGTGAATACGACGCTCAGGAGGATGTCTGGCGCGAGTTGGACGAGAACGCGCGTGTGATTTGGGCCGCGGAGCACGACGCGCGCGTGGCGCTTACGCTGGCAGCGGCTTGCTTTGCCGCAGGTGCCTGCATTGCGCGCTGCTATGTTCAGATTGCGGCTCCGACGGCGAGCAGGGCGAGCGCGTCATTGCAACATATTCCTTTGGGCGTGCGGCCTATCTGGCCGATTGCGTGCCTGTCGCCAAGGATCTTGAGAGCATGGACATGGACGATATGCCGTGCAAGCGCATGCTTGAGGCATATGAGTCGGACGCGCCGGATGCGATTGAGCCTGCGGAGGTTCACGCTCGCCCGCGTGACGACCACCGTTCGCTGCCGCCGGCGTTGCGCGACCTGCTGCTTGCCGATACGGCTGATGAGCTCGAGGTCATGGAGATGGACGATGACCCGTATGTGGCGCGCGTCGTTGAGTTGCGCGAGCAGGCAAAAGTTGACCGTGCAAGCGCGTTTGAGGGCTTCTCCCGTCTTGTTGAGGAGCTGGAGGCCAAGTGTGCCGTTGCCGAGCTTTTGGCAACGGGTCCGGTCCAGACGCAGTTTTGCGACAACCAGCTGGTACGCATGGTGCTGCCGGTAATGGAGGAAGACCGCTCCGTTCGTATTTTGCGTGCTCCCGATGCGCTGTACTTTGCCCAGCACGAGATCTGCAGTTATTACGCCGAGCAGGAGGATTTTGAACGGGCATTGCCCGAGGTGCGTCGTCTTTACGATCTGGCTCGCTCGTCCATGCAATCGCACTTTGCGCTCATCAACGTGTTGGCGCGCCTGGAGCGCTTTGACGAGATTATCGAGGTGGCGCGCCACGGCCTGCGCATTGCCAGTGACCGTTCCGCAATCGGTTATCTGTTCTATCGTCTGGCGTTTGCCTATTGGAACTGCGACCAGCTCGAGCTCGCGTTGGCGTGCTACCGCCTCGTGCCGCGCGGCGAGGAGTCGGGTAGCAGCGCGCTGGAGGAAATGCAGGGCCTTATGAACGAGATGGGTGTCAATGAGCCTCCGACGTTCGAGGATGCGGTTGAGACCATCCGTAAGGCCGGGCTCGAGCTGCCTCCCGTGTCCGCCGTGACCAACCAGCTGGCGGATGCCGCCGTGCAGCTGGTCGATAACGGCTTCTTTTTCCTGGCGCGCGTCTGCATCTTCCAAATGTGGCGCACCATGGGCAACGATGAGCTCGGCTCCCTCAGTCGCTCGCTGGGGTAGGGGCGATATAGAGGGGCCGCACCGCGCTATTTGTATCGGCGCGGGCGGGAGGACCCGGCAGGATCGGTAAGGCATAAAGCCGCCGAGCCTGCTAAAACTGTTAAACTCTGCTAAAGTTGCTAAACTTTGTTAAAGTTGTTAAAACTAGCAGAGGAGGGCAGAATGACGAAAGCTGTTAACCCCTTTAAGCCAACGGCGGGCATGAATCCGCCTGAGCTTATCGGACGGGACACTGTTTTGGATGACTTTGCCGAGGCTCTTGAGAATGGTCCTGGTGCTCCCGATCGACTCATGCGCATCTCGGGCGTCCGAGGCACAGGTAAAACGGTGCTCCTTAATGCATTGGGTGACCTTGCACGCAAAAAAGGATTCGAGGTCGTTGACGTTGCCTCCAATGCTGGTTTTTGCAATAGAATCCTCGAGGCTCTGCAGCGAAACATTCGTCTTGAATCAATCTCGATTTCCCCATCGATTTTAGGGGTCAGCCTTGGCTCCATGGAGATGTCGAAGTCGGCCTCTCATCTGGGCGAGGCGATGTACGATGCTGCGAAGCGCGGTGGTCTGCTCATTACGCTCGACGAGATCCAGGATGCCTCAACTGAGGAAATGCGCGAGCTAGGCAATGAGATGCAGCTCTTGATCCGCCAAGGAGCGAATGTCGCTTTCGCTTTCGCCGGGCTGCCGACATCGGTAGATGGCGTGGTGGTGGATGATACGTTGACGTTCCTTCAGCGAGCCAAACATGTTGAACTTACTCGGCTTTCCGATTTTGAAGTTGGCGGATCGTTTGAGGATACGATGAGACGAGCGGGCAAGGAGCTCGACAAAGGTGCCGCTGAGCTATTAACAAAAGCTTCGGCAGGCTATCCCTTTATGGTCCAGCTGGTCGGATATTACGCTTGGCAGGTTGCTGCGCGCAGTGGGGCGGAGAGCGTGAGCGAAGAGGCGGCTCGTAAGGGTATCCAGGCGGCTCTTGATAGCTTTAATGCTATGGTGATTGCCCCAGCGCTGCGCAGGGTGTCGGAACGGCAGTTTCAGTATCTCGCGGCGATGGCTCAATGCGAGGGCGTCGATATCGCCAACGGCGATATCGCCAAGAAGATGGGTTTGTCGGCGAACAAAGTTGGGTCATATCGCAAGCGTCTGATCGATGCGGGGTTGATTGAGCCCGCGGGCTATGGCTGTGTTTCGTTTGCAATTCCGTACATGCGCGATTATCTGTTGGAGACCGTTCGAGAGGACTAATAAAGAATGGGCTGTCCGCGCTGTCGCTGGGGCCGTCCTTGTATCTTTGTCTCAATCTGTAACATCTGGAGGGGATTACGGCCTGCAGATGTTACAGATTGAGATGATTGACTGAGACGTTTACTGGTAAAAGAGAGGTAAAAGAGGAAACGCCTCAAAATTCCCCTTGCCCAACTTCGGCTGTTTGGTTACTATAGAACGGCTGTTACGGAGAGCTGACCGAGAGGCCGAAGGTGCTCGCCTGCTAAGCGAGTATGCCCCAAAAGGGCATCTGGGGTTCGAATCCCCAGCTCTCCGCCAGTATGACTTTGAAGAAGGGTCCCATTTGGGGCCCTTTTTTATTATCAAGAATGGCGGCTGGGGATTAGAGTCCGAAAGGGCGTGAACATTAGGCAAACACGGGGCGCTTGAAAACGGGGAGACCCAGGCGTGCTCGTGCACCCCGGTGTGGGGTTCCGAGGGGATGGAGTAGAAATATGGTAAAGGTCGGGCTGCGTAAGCCGAATCTAAAGACATCACTCAAGGCAAGAACGACCGGCAGAGCGAAGCGCGCGGTAAGGCGGGCGATAATCCCCGGCTATGGTAAGAAGGGCATGGGGTGGATCAAAAATCCGAAGAAGGCTGCTTACAATGCCGTATACAGCAGAACGACCGTCGGAGTTGGGGATGTCGCTCGCGCCGTTGCTAAATCAGGCGCTCGGAGCTCGGCGTCAAGGACGTCCTCAATTACTGTTTCATCGCATGAAATTACACCTTTGGCGAAGCCTGAACAGAAATCTCTCACTCGAGAGATTACGTCGGTTGACAGGGCAAACAAGGCGCTTTTGCTATGCTTCCTTCTTGGGTGGTCGGGCGCTCATAGGGCGTATGCACGGATGTGGGGTAGCTTCTTTCTATATCTCTTTACCTTTGGCCTTTTTGGATTTGGTTGGCTGTTTGATATTGTGACACTACTGATGAGACGCTCCGAGCTAAGGCGTCTCGGCGACAGTGATCCGACTCAACAGCAAGTGCCATGTTCCGTTGATTCTACATTCGATCGAAATGTCGCCGACTCCGGAAATTGGGAACAGCGTGGAGATGGGGAGGCTGCGGCTCGGCTAGAGCTTCAACGTAAAAACCGTGCCTATATGGAAGAAAACGGCATCGACGTGGAGATGTTTACCGAGGAAAAGGTCGCGGCGGACGCCTTGCGAACCATTGAGTCGGTATGCCCGTGCATGCTTAGGTTTGACCGAGGCATGAGCGAAGAGGAGCCAAGCATCAGCTTTTGCTCTCCAACAAGACGGGGAAAATGCCCAAGAATGTCGTCGAGGCCCGCATTTACCATCAGGATGTGAAGCTATTGATGGATTCCCACGGCTTCGAATTGCCGGAGTATGGTGACAGCATCAATGTCATGATTAGTTATCTAGCTGATGGGCGCATAAATAAAGTCGATATCCATGGGTTCCATAATGGCCGCTCCGTTAGTGTCTCCATTCGCAGGCGGAGCGACGATCTTGTTATGACGAGTGCGGGCACCATCGGAGAAACGGGTGCCTGGCAATCGCTGTGTCCTGGGGCAGACCCCTCATCTGGGGATCTTTTCAGGGCCTTGACCAAGGAGGTCGAAAGGATCTACTGGCATGCCCGGTGGACCCGTTTTCAAGGTCCGAAAAGACACAGCGAAGGTAAACGGCTAGCAATGTCGCTTTGGTGATTCTGACGCATCCCGTTTAAGAGGTATTCAAAAAGAGGCGCCCCGTTGGACGCCTCTCCAATCTCAAATGTAATGTTCCCCCAGCCCTACACCTCGGGCGCCTTGGCGATGGTCTCGCTTTCTGCCGTAAGCGGGCGATTGTCGATGCGGCGGCCCAGGCGGTCGAGCTTCACAAGGAGCCACTCAATGGGATTCGGCCCCGAGCCTTCCTCGTCGGCAACCAAATCCATGACGGCGATCTTGGTGCCGTCTTGCTTGAGCATCACGCTACCCACCTTGTCGCCTACATGTACCGTGCCCGAAAGGTCATCATAGGTAACCTTCTCGGTCACCTCTCCGGCAAGCGCAAAGACGGTCGCCTGAGCTGCGGGATCGGCGAGCGTGGCATCGATCGTCTTGTCCGTCCAATCGGTCTGGCCAATGCGCGCGATGAGCGGATTGCCGTTGGCAGTCTTTTCCTGCGTGTTGGCGATCGCAACCGTCACCTTGTGGCCGTAGTACCAGTTGGCAAGGGCGGCCGTGTCGGCAAAGCGCTGATCGGTGGTGCTGGAGTTCAAGACGACGGTGTAGGTCTCGTCGCCATCGCGGTTGTAGGCTGCCGTAAAGCAATAGCCGGCATCGTCGGTGGTGCCGGTCTTACCGCCGATATTGCCGTCCTGCCCCAGCAGCTCATTGTGCGTATCCATGGAATGCGAATGGTCGGAACCGTCGGCGCCCGTAACCTCAATCCAGGAATCATCGCTCGCCACGATTTCGCGGAACGTATCGCTCTTCATTGCCTCCTGCATCATCAGGGCTACATCGTGCGCGGTAGAGTGCATGTCGCCGGCCCACTCATCAAAGTCCAGACCGTGCGGATTCTCAAAAAGCGTTCCCGTGCAGCCGAGCTTTTTAGCGCGCTCGTTCATGGCCTTTACAAAGGTGGCCACGGCGTCCTTGGTCTTGGGGTCGATCTTTTTGCCCACGTGCTCGGCAAGCGCGATGGCGGCATCGTTGCCCGAGGGGATCATCAGACCGCGCAGAGCTTGCTCCACGGTGAGCTCGTCGCCTTCGAGCAGGCCGGCAGTCGAGTTGCCTACGGTGGCGGCAGCATTGCTCACCGTGATCTTCTCGTCCATTTTGCAGTTCTCGACGGTCAGAATCGCAGTCATGACCTTGGTAATTGAGGCGATCTTGACCTGCTCGTCGGCACTTCGGGCGTAATAGACGGAACCGTCCTTGCTCATGACGATGGCGTTGGTCGCATCGATATCGGGCAGATTATCGGCCGTGATGCCGCGGGCGTCGGCGGTCTTGCCGCAAACGATATCAGTCGTAAGCACCTGGGCGTTGGCGATAGACGGCACGCCGGCAGCAAGGGCGAGAGCGCAGACAATGCCGGCGGTCAGTTGCGCGGAGCGCTTTACAAGAGAACTAAGGGTCTTCACAGATTTCGCTTTCGACGGGATGGTCTCTTTAGAGTTCAAAGTATATCGTTTACCGGCGTGGACAATCAGTGCGCGGGCGTGCGCGGCCCATGTCTGCGCCCGAACGGACGCATAGGTGCTTAAGGTCGACTTAAACGACCGCGCTTGTTGTGTGGCGCGCGCTGCCTCGGGCATAATGGAGCGCGAGAGGAGCACGCATGAATGAGCGCATTTTGGTAGTTGATGACGAGAAGGCCATCGCCGACCTGGTCGGTATCTACCTTACAAAAGAGGGCCTTTGATGTTCAGATAGCCTATAGCGGAGCAGATGCTGCCAAGGCGATTTTGGAGCAGGAGTTCGATCTGGCGCTGCTGGATGTCATGCTGCCCGATATCGACGGCTTTGAGTTGCTGCGCACCATCCGCGCTGGCCATACCTATCCCGTGATCATGCTGACGGCGCGCGATGCCCAGCAAGATAAGATCGAGGGCCTTTCGCTTGGCGCGGACGATTACGTGGTTAAGCCGTTCCGTCCGCTTGAGCTCATCGCGCGCGTGCATGCTCAGCTTCGCCGCTACACCAGCTACGGTAGCCGCGCGCAGGTGGCCGAGTCGCCGACCATCCAGCTCGACGGCCTGGAGATCAACCGCGATGCTCGTTCCGTAATGGTGGACGGTGCGCCGGTGCGCCTCACGCCCATCGAGTATTCCATCTTGCTGTATCTGGCCGAGCATCGCGGCAGTGTGGTGGCCGTGGAGGATCTGTTCCGCGCGGTATGGAACGAGGATTTTATGCCCGGCTCCAACAATACGGTGATGGTGCACATTCGCCACCTGCGCGAAAAGATCGGTGACGACGCTCAAAAGCCGCGCTTTATCAAAAACGTCTGGGGCGTCGGCTACATAATCGAACAACGCCTTTGATGGTGGGGAAGTGGATATGACAAAAGACGATAGGCAGGCATTCGAGGTGCCCAATCGACTCTTTGAATACGTGAGGTCGGTCGTCGACAACCGCGCGCTTGCAACGGTGCTGCTCTTTTTGCTGAGCCTGCTGCTGATTGGCATCGATAACATCGCTGGAATCTTGGCGGTGCTGCTTGTCGGCTTTTTGCTGATCGATCGATTTGAAATCGTACGCCGCTGCGTGGTGATTGGCGGTACCGCGTGGGCCATGACGTTGGCGATTGGCGCCATGGCACTCGGCGGCATCGAAGGGCCGGTGCTGTTCGATGCCGGCTTTGTATTCAACATGCTTGGCTTTGTGCTGGCGCTTGCCGTGTGCGTGCTGTTCTTTTGCGGCCGCGCCCTGTACTACCAGGGCTATGAGCAGGGCGAGCAGCATGCCGATTGTGTGCTGGCCGCTCGTATTCAAGATCGCCTGATCGATCACCCCGACACCTGGGACAACATCGACGGCGACTTCCTGGAGGTCGAGGGCGCACTCAACCGTGTGCGCGATCGCGAGCGCAAGGTGCAACAGGCCTTGCGTGACGAGTCTCATCGCAAGGACGATCTGGTCACGTACTTGGCACATGACCTACGCACCCCGCTTGCCAGTGTGGTGGGCTATCTTTCGCTGCTGCAAGAGGCTCCTGAGCTGCCGGTTGAGCAACGTGCGCACTTTACGGGCGTGGCGCTCGACAAGGCGCACCGGCTCGATGCACTCATCGAAGAGTTCTTCGATATCACGCGCTTTGACTTCCACGATATCGTGCTCACGCGCGGCTATGTTGATCTGGGGTTGCTGCTGGCTCAGGTGGCTGACGAGTTCTATCCCATCCTCAACGAGCAACATAAGGAAGCCCAGGTTGATATTCGCGAGGACCTGACGGTGCTCGTGGATGGCGATAAGATGGCCCGCGTGTTTAACAACATCATGAAAAACGCCGTCGCCTATAGCTATGAGGGCTCGACTATCACGATTGAGGCCAGGCGCCAAGACGATGGCGGCGTGCGCGTGCGCTTTATCAATCAGGGCGATCCTATCCCTGCGGCTAAGCTCAAGGTGATCTTTGAGAAGTTCTATCGCCTGGATGCGGCGCGTGCGACCAATCGCGGTGGTGCCGGTTTGGGCCTTGCTATTGCCAAGGAGATCATCGCGGCACACGGCGGTACCGTTGCATGTGAATCGACGCCCGAACACACGATATTCACCATCGAGCTGCCCGCCGCATAGCTAGCGTGCCCTTACAAACACTTGACAATGTGCTCACGTGCGTATGAGCCGCGATTCCTACTATCGATACTGCTGAATTGATATCGATATGGAGGTGTGCGGTATGACGGCTGCTGCGGCTGTGGAGCCCACGGAGCTTGAAGAACTCATGGAAGCGCAGGCCGAGGCCGCGCATGAGCGCGAGGTTGGGGATGCGACTCGCCCCACGGCAGAGGATCTTGCCGCCTCGCCGACGCGCATCGACGTCGAGGGCCTCGACCTGTTCTATGGCGACCACCATGCGCTCAAGGACGTGAATATCAAGATCCGCGACAAGCAGATCACCTCGTTCATCGGGCCTTCGGGCTGCGGAAAGTCCACGTTGCTGCGCTGCTTTAACCGCATGAACGACGGCATCAAGGATTGCCGCATCGAGGGCAAGATTGCGCTCGATGGTCAAGATATCCTGGGCGATTGCGACATCTGCCGTTTGCGCCAGCGCGTGGGCATGGTGTTCCAACGCCCCAACCCATTTCCCATGAGCATCTACGACAACGTCGCCTACGGTCCTCGCGGTATGGGTGTGCGCGACCGCGCCGTGCTCGATGAGCTGGTCGAGGACTCCCTGCGTCGCGCTGCCCTGTGGGACGAGGTCAAGGACAAGCTCAAAGAGTCGGGCCTGGGTCTTTCGGGTGGACAGCAGCAGCGCCTGTGCATCGCCCGCGCACTTGCCGTGCAGCCCGACATTCTGCTGATGGACGAGCCGACTTCGGCACTCGACCCTGTGTCGACGTTGGTGGTGGAGCAGCTGGCCTGCGAGCTCAAGGAGACCTGCACGCTGGTGGTCGTGACGCACAACATGCAGCAGGCCGCGCGTATTTCCGATTCGGTTGCGTTCTTTTTGCTGGGTGAGCTGGTGGAGCACGCGCCCACCGCGCAACTCTTTAAGAATCCGTCCGATCCGCGCACCGCGGATTATTTGACGGGGCGTTTTGGCTGACGCTGTCTTTTACAGGTGCCTTTAGGGTTAAGATGCGGTCATATCGGCCGCAAAGGGGTTCAACATGATCTATTACGTCGAGGACGATGACAACATCAGGGATTTGACAGTCTACGCGCTGCGCAAGCAGGGAATCGAGGCCGAGGGCTTTTCGTGTGATGGCGAGTTTAAAGCTGCCGTGGCGCGACGGGTGCCCGATGCTGTGCTGCTCGATATCATGCTGCCCGACACCGATGGCTTGGCGATTATGCGTCGCCTGCGTGCCGATCGCCTGACGGCGACGGTGCCCATCATGATGCTTACCGCCAAAGACACCGAACTCGACAAGGTGATGGCGCTCGATGGCGGTGCCGACGATTACCTGACTAAGCCGTTTTCGCTCATGGAGCTTGCGAGCCGCTGCCGCGCACTGCTGCGTCGCGGCGGCATGGTCAAGCAGGCGAGCGATGTGCTCAGCGTGGGCGACATCGTGCTTTCGCCTAGCCATCGCGAGGTGACCGTTGCCGGCGAGCCGCTTAAGCTCACCCTGCGCGAGTTCGACCTGCTCGAGTACCTCATGCGCAAGCCCGGCGTGGTCTTTACCCGCGAGTCGTTGCTGCAGAGCGTGTGGGGCTGGGACTTCGACGGCGGTTCGCGCACCGTTGACGTGCACGTGCAGACGCTTCGCCAAAAACTGGGCGAGCATGCCAGCGCCATCGAGACCGTGCGCGGCGTGGGTTATCGCCTGGCCGAGCCTTCTGCCGGTGATGGTGCCGAAGGCGACGACACCGCGGCCACCGCATCGGAGGAGTAACCCGTGGTCTTCGCCCCCCAGGGAAAACATACGCTGTCGCACCGCGTTTTTGTGACGATCTTTGTCTGCGCCATGGCGGTTATCGTGGCGTTTACGGTGCTGGGTGCGTTCTTTGTGCAAAACACTTTGGCGGATGCCACGAGTGCCAATCTGGCGCAGGAAACCGAGCTCATTGCTGCCGCCCTCGACGAGCAGCAGGAGCCCATTCCGTTCTTGCGAAGCCTCGATCGCGAGGATCTTCGTATCACGCTGATCAATAAGGACGGATCTGTTGCCTACGACAACGAGGCGTCGCCTTCCACACTGCCCAACCATGGCGATCGCCCCGAGGTCATCGAGGCCTTTGAGAGTGGTTCGGGTTCCGCGGAGCGCGCAAGCTCTACACTCGACGAGATTATGCTGTATCGCGCCGTCACCCTTGATAACGGCCAGGTCGTTCGCTTGGCGCAGGCCCAGCCTGGCGTTGCGGCGATTTTGCTGTCGATGCTGGCGCCGATGCTGCTTATCGCAGCAGCGGGTGCAGTACTCTCGTTTTTTATGGCGCGCCGTGAGTCCCGTGCCATCATCGCGCCGTTGCAAGAGGTGGATTTGGATCACCCACGCCGTAGCTATGAGCACGCCTATGCCGAGATGGTCCCCATGCTTGAGCGCATCGAGTCGCAGCGCCAGGAACTCAAGCGCCAAATGGCGGTGCTAGCGGACAACGACCGTATGCGCCGCGAGTTCACGGCGAATATCACCCATGAGCTCAAGACGCCGCTTACGGCGATTTCGGGCTATGCCGAGCTCATCGCAAATGGCATGGTCGAGGGCGAGGACGACCTGCGCAACTTTGGCGGTCGCATCTATCGTGAGGCGGGCCGTTTGGCAGCGCTTGTCAACGACATCCTTACGCTGTCTAACTTGGACGAGGCCGAACGTGCAACTGAAGGCGAGGCAGTGCCCATTGGGTCCACGGAGCCTATTGAGCTCTCGCGTGCGATCTACGCGGTTGAGCAGCGTCTTGAACAGGTCGCCCGTCAGGTGAATGTGACGATAAGTCATGAGACCAAGCCTGTGGTCATCGAAGGCGTGTCGCGCTTGGTCGACGAGCTCATCTATAATCTGGCAAGCAACGCCATCCGCTACAATCGGCCCGGCGGTACGGTTACGCTGCAGTGCGGCACCAACGACAAAGGCCATCCGTTCCTCGCTGTCGCCGACACGGGAATCGGTATCGCGCCTGAAGAACAGGGCAAGGTATTTGAGCGGTTCTATCGCGTGGACAAGAGTAGGTCCAAGGCACGCGGCGGAACCGGCCTGGGGCTTGCCATTGTCAAGCATGCGGCCCTGTATCATCACGCCACGCTCGATCTATCGAGCGAGTTGGGCGTGGGAACCACCATTACGGTGGCGTTTCCCATACAGCAGGACGAGCCATTCGCATAGCGATACAACATAGATAATGATGTAGACGCCGCATTTGACTTTCGGGTGCGGCGTTGTTGTGCAATTTTACGATTGCTTCCGACATTTTTACAGGAGAGCCTGTTTCTTATGTATAGAGTTTGGTCTCGGTAAAAAGATGCGATAACATACGGACAGTTTTGTCAATCCGAACTGGGGAAATGAAAGGCAAGCTGCATGACCCTTCTCGAACTGTTCCAGCTGCTGAAGAAGCACCTCAAGCTGGTCATCACCCTTCCGGTGGTCTGCGCGATCGCCATGGGCATCGTGTCCTTCGTTGCGATGGACAACACCTATACCGCGACGACGAGCATGTACATTCTCGCCAAGACCGACGATAGCGGTCAGATGAGCTACAACGATCTCTCGGCGAGCCAGATGCTTTCCAACGATATCGCCACGCTGCTGGATAGCGATAGCGTTAAGAGCGGCGCCGCCAAAGAACTGGGCCTCACCGATTTGGATGACTACAAGGTGTCTGTTTCCTCCGAGACCACCACGCGTGTCATTACGCTTTCGGTTACCGGCACCGATGCCAAGGAGACGGCTGAGGTCGCAAAGGCCATTGCCAGCTCGGTGAGTACGGTCGCTCAGAACGTCGGCGCTGCCCAGAGCATCAACGTTATCGACGAGGCTAAGACCCCCGAAGCCCCCAGCGGCCCCAAGCGCACGCTGTATATTGCCGTCGCGTTCCTCGCCGGTATCTTTATCGCAGTTGCCTATGTCGTTTTGGCAGACATGCTCAATACCCGCATCCGCGGTGCCGAAGAGGCAGAAGAGCTCCTGGGTATTCCCGTTGTTGGCCGAATTCCGGCTATGAAAGGTGGTAAATAGGCATGGCTAAGGCAAAGAACACCGATAAGCTCGTTGTGCAGAATGCCGCCAAGACCCTTCTGGCCAACATCCGCTTTGCGAGCGTGGACGACCCCATTCGCACCATCACCGTTACCTCCTCGATTCCCAACGAGGGCAAGTCTACGGTTTCCATTAATCTTGCTCAGGCAATCGCCACGAGCGGCAAGAGTGTCCTGCTGGTCGAGGCTGATATGCGTCGCAGGTCCCTTGCCGATATGCTCGGCGTCCGCTCCCGCGGCGGACTCTATGCAGTCCTGTCCGAGCAGGTTTCTATCGACCAGGCGATTGTCGAGACAGGTCAGAAGAATTTCTACTTCCTCGATGCCGAGCCGCATATTCCCAATCCTGCCGACATCATCGTCTCCCATCGCTTTGCCAAGCTGGTCAAGGCACTGTCTGCTAAGTTCCAGTACGTCATCTTCGATGCTCCTCCGGTCGGCACCTTCATCGATGCTGCCGAGATTGCCAGCCTGACCGACGGCGCGCTGTTCGTGGTGCGCGAGGACTTTACCAAGCGCGAAGAGGCGCTCAACGCTATCGCCCAGCTTAAGAAGTCCGAGAAGGTCAAGCTCATCGGTACCGTCATGAATTACTGTGAGACCGAGACCAGCGAGTACTACTATTCTTACTACACCAAGGACGGTAAGAAGGTTAAGAAGGGCTCCGACGATCAGGGCACTTCCAAAAAGGGCATCTTCACCAACCGAGCAAACGTTTAGTTGATTAAGGCTGACCTATGCGTGACATTCATTGCCATATCTTGCCGGGTGTAGACGACGGCGCCGCCGATCTCGAAGAGAGCTTGGCGATGCTCGAGGCTGCCAAGCGGGCCGGTGTAACCAGAATCGTTTGCACTCCTCACTGCCGTGATCCCTATTTTGATTACGACAAGATGTGGGATGCCTTTGAGCTGCTGCGCGATAACGCTGACGGTTTTCCGCTCCAGATGGGCTTCGAGGTCAACCATCGAAAGCTCGTTGAGCTTGGTATCGATGCCGCGGATCACTTGCATTTCGATGGGACCAACGAGTTTCTGCTCGAGCTTTCGACGCATGCCGATGCGTATGCGTTTAGAGAGTACGAGAACACGATTTACGATTTGCAGTGCCGTGGCTACCAGGTGATCATCGCTCATCCTGAGCGCTATCGTGCGGTTCAAAAGGATGTAAGCGTGGCGGAGCGCCTGGTCGATATGGGCTGCAAGCTGCAGGCTTCGGCGGACTTTATTGCCGGCGGTCGCTTTGGTCGCGAGAAAAAGCCGGCACAGCGCCTGTTCGATCAGAACCTGTACAGCTTCATCGCGAGCGATGCCCATAACGTGGGTCATTACGACTGCCTGGCGAAGGCTCGCGCGAAGTTTAGCGTGCGCGGAGCTCATTTTCGCTAAAATCTGTCCCTAACGTTCGCATTGAATGAAAGGGCAGCCATGGATATCCAACTTAAGACGGGATGCTTTGATGACGCGGCGTTGGTGCGCCGCGTCGTTTTTATGGACGAGCAGGGCTACGAGAACGAGTTTGACGCTATCGACGAGGATCCGAACTGCATTCATGTGACGCTCTATGTAGACGGCGAGCTTGCCGGTTGCTCGCGCGTGTTTCCCGAAGAGCTTGAGCGTGCGGCTGACGCGGAGGCTCCGGTGTCGCCGGCGTGCGACTTGGACGAAGGCGTCGCGGCGGGGGAGACCTACATTATGGGGCGCGTGGCTGTGCTGCCGAGCATGCGCCGTCGCGGTCTGGCGAGCAAGATTGTCGAGGCCAGTGATACGCGCGCGCGTGATGCCGGCGCCAAGCTCATTAAGCTGCATGCGCAGGAATACGTGCTGCCGCTCTATGCCAAGGCGGGCTACACGCAGATTGCCCCGGTGGACTACGAAGACGAGGGCCAGCCCCATGCTTGGATGGCCAAGCGCGTAGATGGCAGATAGGGACGTTCCTTTCCTGCCGGCAGTCGGGGACACTCCTTGGCAATTGGCGTATCAGAGCGTTTGGACATACAGTTTTTCGATTCCGTATGTATATATGCGCGCTAATGGGTTATAAAATCTAAGTCTGGACATAGCAGGTCTGCGATGCGGCTCGGGCAACCGGGCCGTTTTTGCGGACGGGGGTAGCGCGAAAGGACTGCACATGCGTCAATTTAAGACCGAGAGCAAAAAAACTGCTCGACCTCATGATCAACTCCATCTACACCAATAAGGAAATCTTCCTGCGCGAGCTTATCTCTAATGCGAGCGACGCCGTCGACAAGCTCAACTTTAAGAGCCTGCAGGACCCGAGTGTCAAACTCGACCAGGGCGACCTGGCTATTCGCGTCTCTTTTGATAAAGACGCCCGCACCATTACCATCTCGGATAACGGCATTGGCATGACCGCCGAGGAGCTCGAGCGCAACCTGGGCACCATCGCCCATTCCGGCTCCGAGGAGTTTAAGACCGAGAACGCCGAGCAGCAGGGCTCCGATGTCGACATCATCGGCCAGTTTGGCGTGGGCTTCTACTCCGCCTTTATGGTCGCCAGCCACGTGAAGGTCGTCAGCCGCGCTTATGGCGAGGATACCGCCCACGTTTGGGAGTCCGACGGTCTTGAGGGTTACACCATCGAGGACGGCGAGCGCGCCGAGCACGGTACCGATGTCATCCTGACGCTGCGCGAGAACGAGAAGCTCGACGCCGACGGCGAGGCCGAGACCTACGATCGCTTCCTGACCGAGTGGGGCCTCAAGAGCCTGATTCAGCAGTACAGCAACTATGTGCGCTACCCGATTCAGATGATGGTGAGCAAGAGCCGCCAGAAACCCAAGCCCGAGGACGCGCCGGATGATTACAAGCCCGAGTACGAGGACTACCAGGAGCTCGAGACCGTCAATTCCATGACACCGATCTGGAAGAAGCGCAGCTCCGATGTCGAGCAGAAGGACTACGACGAGTTCTACAAGTCCACGTTCCACGACTTTGACGATCCTGCGCGCACCATCAGCTTCCACGCCGAGGGCACGCTCGAGTATGACGCCCTGCTGTTTGTGCCGGGACGCGCGCCGTTCGATCTGTACAGCAAGGACTACGAGAAGGGTCTGGCGCTCTACAGCTCCAACGTCCTGATCATGGAGAAGTGCGACGACCTGCTGCCCGACTACTACAACTTTGTCCGCGGCGTCGTGGATTCCGCCGACGTGTCGCTCAACATCTCGCGCGAGACGCTGCAGCAGAACCGTCAGCTCAAGGCCATCGCCAAGCGTGTGGAAAAGAAGATTACCGCCGACCTTGAGGATATGCGTGACAACGACCGCGAGGCCTACGAGAAGTTCTTTGAGAACTTTGGCCGCGGTCTTAAGTACGGCATCTACTCGAGCTATGGCATGAAGGCCGATGAGCTCGCCGACCTGTTGCTGTTCTGGTCTGCCAAGGAACAGAAGATGATTACCCTGGCCGAGTATGCCAAGGGCATGCCTGAGGATCAGAAGGCCATCTACTACGCCGCCGGCGACTCGCGTGAGCGCTTGGCCAAGATGCCCGTGGTAAAGGGCGTGCTCGACCGCGGCTATGACGTGCTGCTGCTGACGCAGGATGTGGATGAGTTCACGTTCCAGGCTATGCGTGAGTACGTTGCCGCCGATATGCCCAAGATCTACGAGGACGATGCCGCCCGCGAGGCTGCCGAGAAGGCCGTGGCCGATGGTGCCGAGCCCGAGGTTGAGGATCGTCACCTGGAGCTCAAGAACGTCGCAACCGGTGATCTTGACCTGGCGACCGAGGACGAGAAAAAGGAGGCCGAGGACGCCACCAAGGAGAACGAGGACCTCTTTAGCGCTATGAAGGAGGCACTCGGTGACAAGGTCGAGAAAGTCGCCGTCTCCGCGCGCCTGACCGATGCCCCCGCTTGTATCACCACCGAGGGCCCACTTTCGCTCGAGATGGAGAAGGTGCTCCAGAAGGGACCCGAGGGCGCGCCCGACGGCATGCCCAAGAGCCAACGCGTGCTCGAGCTCAACGCCAAGCACCCGGTCTTTGACAAGCTTGTCGCTGCCCAGAAGGCAGGCGACGCCGACAAGATCAAGCAGTACTCCGGCCTGCTCTACGACCAGGCCCTGCTCGTCGAGGGCATTCTCCCCGAGGACCCCGTAGCCTTCGCGGCAGCTGTTTGTAACTTGATGTAGTTTGGGGATACGGCACCGTAACTAGATTAGAACGAGAGTGGATAATTTCCCACTTTTGGCTCGAGCGCGGGCTTGAAGTGGGGGATTTTCCACTCTCGTTTGCTTTTGTACGGAGTAGTCATTGGGTGTTCTTGAATGACTAGTCGTTGGGGACGTTCTTGTTTGACTAGTCGTTTAAGAACGTCCCCAACGACTAGTCGAACTGCTAGTTTGTGCGGGTTGTGGTTTTGGGAGCTGCGGGAATTTAAGATACTGTACAACTGTACGTTAACTCATCTTCGTAGTATATTGCTACCCGCAAAACTCAGCACCATTGTGCCGCGAGACGCTAAAGTGCCTCCGTACAATGGTTGTTAATAGCATGATTCGGCTAAACGATAGGATGGATGGTCCAAGCGTGAGTCTCGGCAGCAAACTATCCGATGCAAAGGTCTCCTTTGCGATATTCAAGCGCGACATTAAGCGACTGCTTGTGAATCCCGTTGCCCTGGTGGTTACCCTCGGCGTGTGCGTTATTCCCTCGCTGTATGCCTGGTACAACATCGTGGCAAACTGGGATCCGTACGGAAACACCCAGGGTATCAAGATTGCCATCGCCAACAACGATCAGGGTACCCAAAACGACCTGGTGGGTGAACTCAACGCGGGCGATAAGGTCGTCGATCAGCTCAAGGAGAACGATCAGTTGGGCTGGACCTTCGTCGATTCGGCGGCCGATGCCAAGGAGGGCGTCGAGAGCGGTGAGTACTATGCGGCCATCGTAATCCCCAAGAACTTCTCGGATAACCTGGTTTCGATGCTCGACGGCAACTACCGTCAGCCCAAGCTTACGTACTACGTCAATGAGAAGAAAAGCGCTATTGCGCCCAAGGTTACCGACACCGGTGCAAGCACCATCGAGGAGCAGATCAACTCGGAATTTGTCTCCACGGTGGGCAAGACCGTTGCCGGTATTGCCAAGGATGCCGGAGTCGATTTAAAGGACAAAACGACTCAGACCCAGGATTCGCTGACTGGTTCGGTGTCTGAGGCATCCGATACCTTGGGCGAGGTGCGTGATTCGATTGGCGACATGAATGCCGCCATCGATAAGACGAGCGGCTCGATCGCATCGGCCGATGCCGCGTTGGCGGGCCTGCAGGGCCAGACGCCCTCTCTAACGCAGGCAATCGCTCAGGGCAATGACCTGCTGGGCGAGGCTCGCGCCACAGCGGGTAAGTCCATCACCTCGCTTTCCAAGGCGCTCTCGGAGGGCAGCGCCGCGTTGAGCAAGACGTCGGCTTCTGCGAACGCCGCGGTCGGAAAGATGACGGGCGCTTTGACGTCCACAACCACTCGTATCGACAGCTCGCTCGAATCGCTTCAGGCGACGATCGACCATAACAATACTCTTATCGAACGTCTGCAGGAGCTGGCCGATAGCGCGCCGACGGGCTCGGAAGAGGTTAATAAGCTGATCGCGTCTGCGGTTGCTATGCTTCGAGGGCAAAATGATAGTCTTCAGGCCGTCAAGAATAATCTCTCCGCACAGTCAAGCGCTATTGCGAATGACGCTTCGGCTGTTTCGGGCGCCAGCGATGCTATCAACAATGCGATCCAAACCGGTACGACCAACATGAATCAGGCTCAGACGGATCTGGGACAGAACGCGCTGCCGAAGGCTTCGAGCGCGCTGGACTCCTTCGCCGCCGTTTCGGGCGATTTGACCGGCATTGTGTCGGGTATGACCCCCACGATAGCGAGCGCGCGCGGCACGCTGGCGCAGCTCGACGCCACGCTCAAGCAGGCAAAGACCACGCTGTCCCAAACCGACGCCTCCCTTGCCAAGGTCCAGGACAGGCTCGCAACCGCCGCCAACGACATCGCGGCCCTGCAGACTTCCGAGTCCATGGGCGAGCTGGCTGATCTGGTGGGCGTCGACGTCAATGACGTCGCAGATTTCATGGCATCTCCGGTTGAGCTGACGTCCAAGTCGATCTATCCGGTCAAGAGCTTCGGCTCGGGCATTGCTCCTTTCTACACCAACCTGGCGCTGTGGGTGGGCGGCTATGTGCTCATCGCTATCTACAAACTCGAGGTTGACCGCGAGGGCATCGGTAGCTTTACGGCGCGTCAGGGCTACTTTGGCCGCTGGTTGCTCCTGGTGATCCTGGGTGCGTTGCAGGCCATCATCGTTACGGTGGGAGATCTGGTCATTGGCGTACAGTGCGTTAACCCGCTGCTGTTCGTGCTGGGCGGCATTGCAATCTCGTTCACCTACGTCAATATCATCTATGCGCTGTCCACCACCTTTAAGCATATCGGTAAAGCCATTGGTGTCATCCTCGTCATCGTGCAGATCCCGGGTTCGTCGGGCATGTATCCCATCGAGATGATGCCCGGTTTCTTCCAGTGGTTGCACCCGCTGCTGCCCTTCACCTATGGCATCAACCTGCTGCGCGAGACCGTCGGCGGCATGTACTCGTTCAACTACCTGTTTAACCTGTGCATTCTGGGCGTGTTCTTGATCGTGGCGCTCTTTATCGGCCTGCAGCTGCGTCCGCTGCTGCTCAACCTCAACCTGCTCTTTGATAAACAGCTTTCCACGACCGGTATGATGATTTGCGAGTCTAACGACCTGCCGCGCGAGCGCTACTCCTTGCGAACGGCCATGCGCGTCGTGCTCGATTCCGATTCGTACCGTCGCGAACTGCTCGATCATGCGGTCGCCTTTGAACATCGCTACCCGTACTACATCAAGGGCGGTTTTGCCGCCGTGGTGGGCGTTCAGGTCCTGCTCTTTGTCCTGTCGACGGTTCTCGATATCGACAATAACGGCAAGATCATCCTGCTTGTCATTTGGATCATCTCGGTTATTGCCATCTGCGGCTGGCTTATCAATATCGAATATATCCGCGCGAGCCTCAATACCCAGATGCGCATCTCGGCGCTTTCCGATGAGGACCTGCGTCGCGAGATGCGCGAGCACACGGCTGCCATCCCTGCCGCCCGTCGCATGTTTGGTCTCAACGCCAGCGAGCGTGGTGCCAAGGGTGGCGATCAGTCCACGGGCCGCTTGCCGCATATAGGCTCGCACCATAAATCTCAGGGCAGCGACAGCTCAGCCACAAATGATGGAGATACCACCCCGCTTGGCAAGCACTCTAAAGGAGGTGAGGCATAAATGAAAAACATCCTGCACCTGTTTAAGCGCGATGTCCAAAACGTGTCTCGCTCCGTAATCGGCTTGGTTGTCGTGATGGGCCTCATTATCGTGCCGTGTCTGTACGCGTGGTTTAACATCGCCGGCAGCTGGGATCCGTACGGCAACACCGGCAATCTTAAGATCGCCGTGGTCAACACCGATGAGGGTTACGAGAGCGATCTGATTCCCGTCGAGGTCAACGTGGGCGAAAACGTGACCGCCACCCTACGCGGCAACGAGAGCTTCGATTGGGTTGTGCTTAACGATCGCGAAAAGGCTATCGAGGGCGTTAAGTCGGGCGCGTACTATGCTGCCGTCGTTATCCCCAAAACGTTTAGCGCCGACATGATGACGCTTTTCTCGACCGACGTGAAACACGCCGATATCGGGTTTTACGAGAACCAGAAGGCCAACGCCATCGCGCAGATCGTGACCGAGAAGGGTTCGAGCGCCGTTCAGAACCAGGTTAACGAATCTTTTACCAAGACCATTACGAGCATCGGTCTTAAGACGGTGTCCAGCCTGCTCGACTACATGAGCACCGACCAAGTGAGCAACTTTATCGCCAACCTGTCCTCGACGCTCGGCGATTCGATTGAGGACCTGCAAGACGTTCAGGCTAATGCTTCGTCGCTGGCGGGCATTTTGAGCTCTACGTCCGATTCGTTGACGTCGGCGAGCGGTATGCTCCAGCAGACGGGTACGGTCGATGAGTCGACCAAGCAGCTGATGGAGCATGCCAAGAGCGGCATCGATGATTCCAAAGAAGCGCTTAAGACGGCAAACGATGCCATCGATGCCGCGATCGATGGAAGTGCGGGTTCGTTCGACAATGTGTCTGCCGAGCTCGCGAAGGCGTTCGATGCCGCGAACCAGCATGTCGACCTTACGGTGTCCCAACTCAACGATGCCGCGACGGCGCTCAATACACGTGCCGACGATATCGACGCCACGGCCGACCAGCTCCGCGGCTTTGCCGAGCAGGTCAGTGACGAAAAGCTCCAGGAGAGCCTCAAGTCTGTGGCAACATCGCTGAGCAGGATCGCGGTGGAGTATCGAAACAACGCCAAGGACCTAACGGCAACCGCTAAGTCCCTTTCTAACAGTATGGCAGAGGTCAACAGCATGCGTGCTGAGGTCGACCAGGCCATCGCCGATGCCAAGGCGGGCATTTCGGGAGCCAAGTCCGACTACGATTCCACGTTCTCGGTTAAGGCCAAGGAGCTCAAGAAGACCATTTCGGGCGTTTTGGATTCGCTCAACGGTATCTCGGGCGACCTGGATAGTGCTGTTGCCGGCCTGACCGACGCATCCGGTTCGCTGGCAAAGGGCCTCTCCAAGGCTGCAAAGCTCGTCAACAAGGCTTCCGATCAGCTGGGCGAGGCGTCGGACAAGATCAGCGCTTTCAAGGACGAGCTCGACGGCGCCTTGATGTCGGATGACCTCGCTACGATCAAGACGATGATCGGCAATGATCCCGAGGGTCTGGCCGTGTCGCTTTCCGGTCCCGTCGCGCTCGACCGCAAACCGGTCTATCCGATCCGCAACTACGGTTCGGCCATGGCGCCGTTCTACACGATTCTGTCGCTCTGGGTCGGCTCGATCGTGCTGGCGGCCATGATGAAGGTGTCGGTTGACGATGAGCTCATCAACGAGCTCATCCCCGTGCGCTTGCACGAGATCTATCTGGGTCGTTACCTGTTCTTTGGCGGTTTGGCTCTGCTGCAGGCAACGCTCGTGTGCGCGGGCGACATTCTGTTCTTTGGCATTCAGTGCGACAACCCGCTGCAGTTTGTGCTAGCGGGCTGGGTCGCGAGTCTCGTGTTCTCCAATATCGTCTACACGCTTACGGTTTCGTTTGGCGATATCGGCAAGGCGCTCGCAGTCGTGCTGTTGGTCATGCAGGTCGGCGGCTCGGGCGGCACGTTCCCCATCGAGATGACCGGCCCCGTGTTCCAGGCAATCTATCCGTTCCTGCCGTTCACTCATGGCCATCAACGCCATGCATGCCGCCATGGCCGGCGC
>ENA-OQDC01000662-OQDC01000662.1-human-gut-metagenome-genome-assembly--contig:-NODE-662-length-22631-cov-5.738313_pt1 | contig 22631 bp, 25 predicted proteins | sample MGYA00242770_ERZ504601 | MGnify/ENA primary metagenome ERZ504601 (study PRJEB26092, sample SAMD00036305) | human gut metagenome | host: Homo sapiens | study: EMG produced TPA metagenomics assembly of...
ATACCGAAAGGTAGTAAGACCCCTTGAAGACGACGAGGTAGATAGGGCAGAGGTGGAAGTGTGGTAACGCATGGAGCTGACTGTTACTAATCGGTCGAGGCTTTAACCAAAGAAGGCTAGAGTGTAAAAGATGTGAATAGTTCTTGTATGTTGTTTTGAAGGTATATGATATAATAATGATAGACCTTATAATAATCCTCGATAGCTCAGTTGGTAGAGCACACGGCTGTTAACCGTGCTGTCGCTGGTTCGAGCCCGGCTCGGGGAGTTTCGTAGTATTTAAAATACTGCATGGACCGTGAAGCGGTCAAAGAATAAGGCTCCATGGTCAAGTGGTTAAGACACCGCCCTTTCACGGCGGTAACACGGGTTCAAATCCCGTTGGAGTCATCTTTTTTAATAAAGAGCATATAATTTTAATATGGCGTCGTAGCCAAGTGGTAAGGCATGGGACTGCAACTCCCTGATCACCAGTTCAAATCTGGTCGACGCCTTTTAGAAGCACTAATTTTAGTGTTTCTTTTGTAATTTAATATCGCGGGATGGAGCAGTCTGGTAGCTCGTCGGGCTCATAACCCGAAGGTCGTTGGTTCAAATCCGGCTCCCGCAACTAAGAAAGACTTTAGAGAATATCTAAGGTCTTTTTCTTTTTGTAAAAATCTTAGGTATAAAAAAGAAATAGTACACCAGATTTCCGTTTAATAGAAATTTAGTGTATTATTTCTTTATCTTTTATTTAAGATATCAATTTGTTTTCGTACTTTTTCTTTTTCTCCATCATTTAAAAGAGGAGAAACGCACAAATATTTACTTTCATCCAGATCCAAAGGGACGGTAGAGATAATAAAATCATATTGTTTTAAATCTTCATCATGCAATTTATGTAAAGAAATGATCTTTTTAACATCAATTTCAGAAAATTCTCGTTCCAGACGGCTTCGCAGCATCTTGGAAGAACCGATTCCGGTAGAACATACGACCAAAACGGAAATCGAATTCTTGCTTAGATAATCCATAGATGCAATAAAATAAATAACAATATAACCTATTTCATCTTCAGGGATTTTTATAGGCTGGAAGATATTACGAAAGCTTTCTTTCACGATTTCATAAAGTTTTGGATCAGACTGATAAATATCTTCTAATTTACAACTCTCCTTCTTCTACATAATTCTGATTGATCATATCAATGAATTTCTGTTTTGAAGAAGCATTTAAAAATTGATGGCATTTTTCAGGTTTTAATAAAATATCAGTAATCTGCATCAGCTCCTGCAGAGGATCTTCCTCACGGCTTGAGATGCCGATCACCAGATGTATGGTATTTCCATGATAAGAAACTCCATGTGGGATCTGAACAATACTGATTCCCGGTTTTAAAACAAAATTCAGAGTGTCTTCTGTGCCATGGGGGATCATAACCCCCAATCCGATATCAGTGGAAGTTTCTTGTTCTCGCCGGATCATACCATTAATGTAGGGTGGTTTTACACATCCGACTTGAACTAAGAGATCACCTGCTTTGTGGATCGCTTCTTCAATTGTAGTACATTCATAATCCAGACAAATGTGTTTCTGGAATTCATTACTTAGAAGTTTGCTGGCCATGCGCCCTCCTTATTTGTGATTCATAAACGTTTATCATGGTTATATGATAACGTACAGAGTGTATGAAAATCAATGCATACTAATGTCATATTTTTCAGGAGATGTTGTGACATTCTTTTGTTTGTTGTTATTTTGCATTTCCCAGTAGAATTACGAACAATCAGTTCAGGTTCATATTCCATTCGCATAATATAATGATGTTTGGCAGAGATATTTTTCTGCGTGTTCTTCTTATATATAATATCCACAGCTTCACGACCTTTTGCCAAAGAAGCATGTTCGATCGTAGTTAAAGCAATTTGAGGCATGGAAGATAAAGGAATATTGTCAAATCCACAGACAGAGTAATCATGAGGAACACGGAATCCATGATCAGAGATCGCAGCCATGATCCCAAAAGCCGTCATATCATTATTCCCAACAAAAGCAGTGGAAGAAGTATGTTCATCTAAAGCTTGAGAAGCCATATCATATCCGTTTTGATATTCAGAATTATCCGCAGAATATCTTCCGTAAGCAGCAATCGTAGGAGATTTTACCTCCACCCATTCCGGATCAAGACCATGATCTTTAAAACAAGAACGCAGCCCAGCAAGACGATGGATTCGGCCAATCTCTTTTGGGCGGATCGGTGTACAGATATAAGTAATATGCTTATGGCCAAGAGAGAGAAGATGTTCAGCAATAATATATCCAGGCTTTTTACTGTCAAGTTCAACTGCATCAAAACGACATGCATCTGGTTTATCACCGATGGAAACAACAGGGACTTGCTTAGATAATGCATTTGCCTGTGCAATCTTTGTTGGTGGATATAAAGAAATAACGCCTGCAAGTTCAAACCCAGATAAAAGGTTTAAATAGAGTTCTTCTTGAGAGACGTCCCTCAATGTACTGACAGTAAATACGGTATAACCATAACCTTTGGCACGTTCTGTGATCGAATGAATAATCATGGAATAATAACCATTCGAAAGAAGTGGACAAATAACGATGATACTCTTAGCAAGTGCCTGTTCTTTCTTTTTTACACCAGCAACAGGCTTCTTGTAACCAAGTTCTTTTGCACCTTGTCTTACTTTATCGATTGTTTCTTTAGAAAAAGACACATGTGGTTTGTTGCTTAAGATCATAGAGACAGTAGACTGTGATACACCAGTGTATTCAGCAATATCTCTTGTTGTTACTTTGTTTCGCTTTCCCATAAATAGTACCCTCTTTTCTATACATTTCATTTGCAATAGATAAATCAAAAATTATTTTGATTAATTCGAATTACTAATCAAAATAAGCTAGCGATTATTAATATTATACAATTGATTAATACAAAAAACAAGTGAACACGTACTTTAAGAAAAATAATCCAAAAACCGTGAAAGAAATCATTTGTTAATCAAATAAAATGATTAATAGAAAAACTCTGAAAACCGCATAAAATGGTCGTTTGATGGGTTTGACAGGCAAAAAAAAATTATGGTTAGATAGAGTCAGAAAGCAACAAAAGCAAGTGAAAAACAGGAGGGAATAACAGTGTATGATGTAGCAATTATCGGTGCAGGGATCACAGGCTGCGCTATCGCCTACGAACTTGGAAAATATAATGTGAAAGCTGTAATCGTTGAAAAGGAAAATGATGTTTCTGAAGGAACAACAAAAGCAAACAGCGCGATCATCCATGGAGGATATGATCCAAAGCCTGGAACAAAGATGGCAGAGTACAATATCAAAGGAAATGTCTATACAAAAGAATTATGTGAGAAACTGGATGTACCTTACAAACAGATCGGAGCATTGGTAGTTGCATTCAGTGAAGAAGAAAAGAAAACACTGGAAGAATTAAAACAAAGAGGTATCACAAACGGAGTTCCTGATATGGAAATCTGGGATAAAGAAAAACTTCTAAAAGAAGAACCAAATCTTTCAGACAAAGCCGTTGCGGCTTTAAGTTCTCCAAATGTAGGAATCGTAAGCCCATGGGAATTAGCCCTGGCACTTGCAGAAACAGCCGTATTAAATGGAGTTGAAGTGAAACTTAATACAGAAGTTTCCGGAATCGAAAAAGAAAATGATACATATAAGATAGAAACAAACAACGGAGTGATCGAAGCAAAATACATTTGCAATGCAGCAGGTGTTTTCGCAGACAAAGTTAATGAGATGTGTAATGAAAAGACATTTGAGATTATACCAAATAAAGGAGAATATTACCTAATGGATAAGAGCCAGGGAAATCTGGTCAATCATGTAATCTTCCAATGTCCAAATGAAAAAGGAAAAGGAGTTTTAGTTGCTCCAACGGTTCATGGAAACCTGATCGTTGGACCAGATTCACAGCCAAGTGCAGCGAATGATGTATCAACAACAAAACAGGGACTTGATTTTGTGAGAAATACAGCATTAAAATCTGTACCAGGAATTAATTTTAGAGAGTCTATTAGAAATTTTGCTGGAGTCAGAGCAAGAACAGCAGATCATGACTTCCATATTTATGAAGATAAAAACAACAAAGGGTTTATCAATATCGCAGGAATGCAGTCACCGGGATTATCATCCGCATGTGCAATTGCACCAGATGTTTTAAAGATGCTTGAAAATTCAGGACTTACATTAGAAGCAAAAGAAGATATCGTAGATGAAAGACATATCGACCGCTTCAAACATTTAAGTCATGAAGACAGAGCAAAATTAGTAGAAAAGAATCCAGCATTCGGAAAGATCATTTGCCGTTGTGAAACGATCACAGAAGGTGAGATCATCAACGCAGTGCATCGTCCAATTCCAGCAACATCCATTGATGCGGTCAAGAGAAGATGTAATGCAGGTATGGGAAGATGTCAGGGTGGTTTCTGTGGACCAAGAGTTCAGGAGATCATCGCAAGAGAGCTGAATAAACCATTAGCAGATATTCCACAGGATCGTTTGGGAACAAACATTATCACAGGAGAAACAAAAGATGGAGGTGCCAAATAATGAAGTATGATGTAATCGTTGTAGGTGGAGGACCTGCAGGACTGGCAGCAGCAGTGGAAGCAAGTAAAAATGGTGCCGAAAAAGTTCTGGTTGTAGAACGTGATCAGGAACTTGGAGGAATCTTAAATCAGTGTATTCATAATGGATTTGGACTCCATTATTTCAAAGAAGAATTAACAGGACCTGAATATGCAGGTAAATTCATTGATATGTTAAATGAAACAAATATCGAAGTGATGCTTGATACGATGGTTCTTGACGTAGATGAAACAGAAAAATGTGTACATGCCATGAATAAGAAAAATGGTTATATGAAACTTGAAGGTAAATCCATTATCTTAAATATGGGATGCCGTGAAAGAACAAGAGGAGCCATCGCGATCCCTGGTGATCGTCCGGCTGGAGTGTTTACAGCAGGTGCAGCACAGAGATATGTGAATATCGAAGGATATATGGTAGGTAAGAAAGTACTGATCTTAGGATCCGGAGATATCGGACTGATCATGGCAAGACGTATGAGTTTAGAGGGTGCAAAAGTAGTTGGATGTGTAGAGCTTTGTCCATATTCTAACGGATTAAACCGTAACATCGTACAGTGCTTAAATGATTATGATATTCCACTGTATTTATCACATACGATCACAGATATTCAGGGTGATAAACGAGTTGAGAAAGTTATCGTATCAAAAGTTGATGAAAAGAATCAACCAATTCCAGGAACAGAGATGGAATTTGATGTAGATACTGTATTATTATCTGTTGGATTGATCCCAGAAAATGAATTAACAAGATCTGCAGGAATTACAATGGATCCAGCCACAAGTGGACCAGTTGTATATGAAAACATGGAAACTTCAGCAGAAGGAATCTTCGCAAGTGGAAATGTCGTTCATGTTCATGACCTGGTAGACTTTGTTACAGCAGAAAGCCAGAAGGCAGGAAAGAGTGCTGCAGAATACGTAAAAAATGGAGAAACAAAAGATCAGACATGCATCGATATCAAAAATGGAGATGGGGTCAACGGAATCGTGCCACAGAAAGTACGTCCATCTAATGTAGACAAGAAAGTTGAAGTTATGTTCCGTGCAAGAAACGTATTTACAGATGTAGCGATCAAAGTAAGATCAAATGGTGAGGAACTTGCTTCCTTTAAGAGAGAACACATGGCACCAGGAGAAATGGAAAAGATCGTTATTCCGAAAGCATTTTTAGATAAAGTAGAAAATGGTGAGATCACAGTATCTGTAGAAAAGGTAGGTGCATAAAGATGACAGATTTAATTTGTATCGTATGTCCAAAAGGATGTCATTTAAAAGTTGATGAAGAAAATGGATATAAGGTTACTGGAAATGGATGCCCAAGAGGAGCCGCTTACGGAGAAAAAGAACTGGTAAATCCAACACGAGTGATCACTTCTACAGTCAGAGTAGAAGCAAAGACTGCAAGAAGAGTTCCAGTCAAAACCGCAAGTGATATTCCAAAGGGTAAAATCTATGATATCATGAAAGAATTAGATAAAGTAACAATGAAAGCTCCTGTAGCGATCGGGGATGTAGTGATCCCTAACGTATTAGGACTAGGAGTTGACGTTGTAGCTTGCAAAAAAGTAGCAGAATAAATAAAATGATTAAGTAAAATATTTAAATTTCAGGGGGATAAGAAATGAGCGTTATTACATTTGTTTGTGCAGGTCAGATGAACTCTGCGATCACATTCCCAGCATTTGAAAATGGACACGAGGTACGTCTGGTAGGATCACCTTTAGACAGAGATATCATTGATGGATTAAAGAAGGATAATTTCCATATCACATTAAAGAGAACTCTTCATGATGGGATCAAATATTATCAGATCGAAGAATTAGAAGAAGCATTAGAAGGAGCAGACTTAATCTTAGGTGGAGTCAGCAGTTTCGGACTTGACTGGTTCTGTGACGAAATCCTTCCAGTATTACCAGAAGATGTACCTTTATTAACAGTAACAAAAGGTATGGTAGATTTAGATGACGGAACTTTAGTTCCTTATCCACATATCTTCGAACAGAGACAGCCAGAAGGAAAACATATTAACTTTAACGCCATCGGTGGACCATGTACAAGTTATGAATTAGCAGACCATGATGACAGCCATGTAGCTTTCTGTGGAAAAGACATGGAAACATTAAAATTCATCAAATCTTTATTAACAACAGATTACTATCACATCAGTCTTTCTACAGATGTTGTAGGTGTTGAGTGTGCCGTAGCCATGAAGAATGCTTATGCATTAGGTGTATCTCTTGCAGTTGGTTTAGCAGAGAAGAGAGATGGAGAGATCGGAGCAGTACATTATAATTCTCAGGCAGCATTGTTTGGACAGGGTGTCAAAGAAATGATCCATCTGTTAGAACTGATTCATGGTGGACCAGAAAACATCATTCACGGAGCTGGTGACTTATATGTAACAGTCTTCGGTGGAAGAACTCGTAAGATTGGTACATTATTAGGACGTGGACTGACATTTGATCAGGCAATGGAAGAATTACAGGGTGTAACTTTGAGAGTCTATCGTTATTGCAACAAGAACAGTCTCGTGCCGTACGTAAACTGGCAGAAAGAGGCGTTGTATCTTTAGATGATCTTACCCATTGTTAATGCATGTAGATGCGATCATCAATGAAGGCGCAGAAGTTGATATTCCTTGGGAAAAATTTACGACTGTTGTAGAATAATTAAATAAAAAATTAGAAATTCACGAAAATACTCTCTTTTTGAACAAAATTTAGTGAAAAAAGAGGGTTTTTTCGACCTTTTAAATTTAAAAAAATGCACAAAAAAGATAAATAATAGACACAAAATTATGCATAATGTAATATGAACATATAATAAAAGAGTCATAGGAGGTAGTTATTATGAAAAAATACATTATGGCACTGGACGCAGGGACAACAAGTAACCGCTGTATCTTATTTAATGAACAAGGTGTGATCTGCAGTGTTGCACAGAAGGAATTTACACAGTATTTTCCTCATCCTGGATGGGTGGAGCATGATGCGGATGAGATCTGGTCTTCCATGCTTGGAGTAGCAGTAGAAGCAATGAACAAGTTAAATATTACACCAGATCAGGTTGCAGCCATCGGAATTACAAACCAGAGAGAGACAACGATCGTTTGGGATAAGAACACAGGTGAGCCTGTTTATCATGCGATCGTCTGGCAGTGCCGAAGAACATCTGAGTATTGTGATCAGCTGAAAGAAAAAGGTTTGGCAGAAAAATTCAGACAAAAGACAGGATTAATGATCGATGCTTATTTTAGTGGAACAAAAGTAAAATGGATTCTGGATAATATTCCAGAAGCACGTGAAAAAGCAGAGGCAGGAGATCTTTTATTTGGAACAGTAGAAACATGGCTGATCTGGAAACTTACAAAAGGAAAAGTTCATGTTACAGATTATTCTAATGCAGCAAGAACTATGTTGTTTAACATTAATACACTTGAATGGGATGATGAGATCCTGGAAGAACTAGGAATTCCAAAATCAATGCTTCCACAGGCAAGACCATCCAGTGAAATTTATGGAATGGCAGATGAAAGTTATTTTGGAAAAGAGATTCCTATTGGAGGAGCAGCAGGAGATCAGCAGGCTGCATTGTTTGGACAGACATGCTTTACAGCAGGTGAAGCAAAAAATACATATGGAACTGGAGCATTCCTGTTAATGAATACAGGAACAAAACCAGTATTTTCTGACAATGGACTGATCACAACAATTGCATGGGGATTAAACGGAGAAGTAAATTATGCATTAGAAGGCTCTATTTTTGTTGCAGGAGCGGCAATTCAGTGGCTGAGAGATGAGATGAGACTGGTAGATTCATCTCCAGATTCTGAATATATGGCTTCAAAAGTAAAAGATACAAACGGATGTTATGTAGTGCCTGCATTTACAGGACTTGGTGCACCACACTGGGATCAGTATGCACGAGGAACGATCGTTGGTATCACAAGAGGTGTCAATAAATATCATGTGATCCGTGCCACACTGGAATCTCTGGCATATCAGACATATGATGTATTAAAAGCAATGGAAGCAGACAGTGGAATTAAATTAAGTGCATTAAAAGTTGATGGTGGAGCAAGTGCAAATAACTTCTTAATGCAGTTCCAGTCAGATATTCTTGATACAGAAGTGCGTCGTCCAAGATGTGTTGAGACAACTGCAATGGGAGCAGCTTATCTTGCAGGACTTGCAGTTGGATACTGGAAAGATAAAAATGATGTTATCAATAACTGGAATATTGACCGTGAATTCCATCCAGAAATGGGAAAAGAAGAAAGAGAAGAGAAATTAGCTGGATGGGAAAAGGCAGTAAAATATTCTTTCGGATGGGCTAAAAATTAATATATTATAAAAAATTAAGAGAAAAGAGGGAAAGACTATGTTACCTTATATTTCAGAATTTATTGGAACAATGCTTTTAATCTTATTAGGAGATGGAGTTGTAGCAAATGTAAATCTTGACAAATCAGGAATGAAAGGTTCCGGAGCAGTGCAGATTACATTTGCATGGGGACTTGCAGTTCTTGTACCGGCATTTATTTTTGGATCTTCATCTGGAGCTCATTTTAACCCGGCACTTACAATCGCACTTGCAGCAATTGGTAATTTCTCCTGGTCTATGGTACCAGGATATGTGATCGCTCAGATGGCAGGAGCATTTGTCGGAGCAGTCCTTGTTTATATTTTATTTGCAGGGCAGTTTGAGGCAACAAAAGATCAGGGAACTAAATTAGGAGTATTTTGTACAGGACCTTCTATTGCCAATACAGGATTGAATCTGTTAAGTGAGATCATTGGAACATTTGTGTTAGTTTTTGCAATCTTAGGAATCGGAAATGTGGAAAATGCAAGTTCTATGGGACTTAATTATTTCTTTGTATTTGCAATTATCGTTTCTATTGGTATGTCACTTGGAGGATTGACAGGATATGCGATCAATCCAGCCAGAGATTTAGGGCCAAGACTTGCACATGCAGTTCTTCCAATCCCAGGAAAAGGGGATTCTAACTTTGGATATGCATGGATCCCTGTTGTAGGACCGATCATTGGAGCACTGATCGCAGGTGGACTATTTGTGGTTATTCCATGGTAGTATTGGATAAACGAAAATAAAATAGAGATTGAAAAGATGGATGATTTTCTTAGAAGGAGGCATCCATCTTTTTACAAGAAATATATAGTATTGAATGGTTTTGTTAAGAAATCTATGAAAACACCTAGAAAAGAAATAGCACGTGCGGTAAGATATATGCAGAATTATAAACGTCAAAAGGAGACAATGATCATGGAATATAAAAAATTCAATAATCAATACGTAATAAGAATTGACAAAGGCGAGGAAATCTGTGCAAAATTAAAAGAAGTCGCCCAAAAAGAAAATATCAAACTTGCATATTTAACAGGTATCGGGGCAGCAGGTAAAGTAACTGCGGGTGTCTTTGATACAAAAGAAAAAGTATTCAAAGGCCATACGTGGGAAGGTGATCTTGAGATTGTTTCTATTGGTGGAAATATCAATACAATGAACGGAGAAACTTATACACATTTTCATATCAGTGTTGCCGATGAAAATGGAAATGTCTATGGAGGACACTTGACAGAAGCAGTGATCAGTGGTACTGGCGAACTTGTATTAACTGAGATCGATGGAATCGTTGACCGTAAGTTTGATGAAGAAATCGGGTTGAATTTATTTAAATTTTAAAATATAAAAACGGAGGACAAAGATAACATGGAAATGATGACAGGAAGAACATTATTTCGAAATTACAAAGAATATGATCAGAAGGAAGTAGAAATCTGCGGATGGGTAAAGAGTAACCGTGGATCAAAGAAATTTGGATTTCTGATCATTAACGATGGAACATTTTTTGAACCAATTCAGGTGGTATATGATCAGGAGATGGACAACTTTGATAAGATCAGTAAATTAAATGTTGGAACAGCCGTGATCGTTAATGGAACAGTGATCGTGACACCAGATGCGAAACAGCCATTTGAGATTCATGCAAACAGTGTGGAAGTTGAGGGAGACTGCCCATCTGATTATCCATTACAGAAAAAACGTCATACATTAGAATATTTAAGATCAATCTCTCATTTAAGACCAAGAACAAATACATTCCAGGCAGTATTCAGAGTTCGTTCCCAGATCGCATATGCAATCCATAAATTTTTCCAGGAACGTGACTTTGTATACGTGCATACACCATTGATCACAGGTCAGGACTGTGAAGGTGCGGGAGAGATGTTCCAGGTAACAACGATGGATCTTAACAAGATTGCAGAAGAAGGAAAAGTTGATTATGAACAGGATTTCTTCAAGAAACCAGTCAGCTTAACAGTCAGCGGGCAGCTTGCAGGAGAGACGTTTGCACAGGCATTCCGTAATATTTATACATTTGGACCAACTTTTAGGGCAGAAGATTCTAATACAACAAGACATGCAGCAGAATTCTGGATGATCGAGCCAGAGATCGCATTTGCAGATCTTGAGGATGATATGATCCTTGCAGAGCAGATGATTAAATATATCATCAACTATGTGATGGAACATGCACAGGAAGAATTACAGTTCTTTAATAAATTTGTAGATAAAGGATTATTAGAACGCTTAAATCATGTAGTATCTTCTGATTTTGGAAGAGTTACTTATACAGAGGCAGTCAAATTACTGGAAGAACACAATGATGAATTTGAATACAAAGTATCATGGGGAATCGATCTTCAGACAGAGCATGAACGTTATCTGACAGAGCAGATCTTCAAAAAACCAGTGTTTGTCACAGACTATCCAAAAGAAATCAAAGCATTCTATATGAAGATGAATGAAGATAACAAGACGGTTGCAGCGATGGATCTTTTAGTACCTGGTATTGGAGAGATCATCGGTGGAAGCCAGAGAGAAGATGATCTTGCGAAACTGGAAGCAAGAATCACAGAATTAGGTATGAAGCCAGAAGATTATGACTTCTATTTAGATCTTCGTAAATATGGTTCTACAAGACATGCTGGATTTGGACTTGGATTTGAGCGTATGGTAATGTATGCAACAGGAATTGCAAATATCAGAGATGTCATTCCATATCCAAGAACTGTAGGAAAGTGTCAATATTAAGGTAAATTTTGCATATACTATTACGAGAGCAATTTTTAGGAGGTAGTAGTATATGCATTCTATTTGGCAGGAACAGATGGATTTCCCGGTCTATCCGATTTTAAAACGAGATAAAAAAGCAGATATTTTATATGTAGGAGCAACACTCAGGCATGCGGTCGAGGCACATTTTCAAAAAGAAACTGGAAAAGCTGTGATGATCATTGAAGAAAAAAGTATTGCCAATATGCCGGAACTTGGCGGGATGGGGGTCTTGAAAGCAACGAATATGAATGAATTTAAAGATCTCTGTATTTTGAGAAATTATATTATAAATCATCATATTCCATGTGATCTGGATATTATTTCAGAGACAAGCATTCAGGTTCACCAATTAAATTATTTTTGTTTATGACGAAAGATATTGAGGTATATGAACAGACAAAAATTACTGCAAGACAGGGAAAGCGTTTGGATGTTGAGAGTGCTTATATTGATGCAGGAGATGTGATCGAAGATAACAAGCCGAAAGATAAAAGATATATCCACGTATTTTCTGAGTCAGATTTTCCAGAGATTACAAAGCCGGATATTTTGGAGATTCGAAAGTATAAGAATAATTATCTAGTTTTGTCTTATCAGAGAGAACTAGAAGGCAGCCAGCGGTATTGGGAAATATAGTTCAGATACATTATAAAATTAGTAATTCGTCAAACGAAAAGCAATATTTTGTGCTAAAATAGATTTCAAGAGAACATTTATTTATACAGGAGGATAAGAAACAATGAGTATGATTGATGTAATTCGCAAAGAAATGATGACAGCGATGAAGAATAAGGATAAAGAGAGAAAAGAAAGTCTGTCTATGTTATTAAGTGCATTAAAGAACGCACAGATCGATAAGAGAGAAGATTTAACAGAAGCAGAAGAAAACACAATCATTGCAAAAAGAAATCAAACAGACAAAAGAGACAATGGATACTTGTCCTGCAGATCGTACAGATATCATTGATGAGTGCAAAGCAAGATTAGCAGTCTTAGAAGAGTTCGCACCAGAGCAGATGAGTGAAGAACAGATCGAAGCAGAGATCAATGCAGTATTAGCTGAACTTGGAATCGATGCACCAACAATGAAAGACAAAGGAAAAGTCATGAAGAACCTGATGCCAAGAGTCAAAGGAAAAGCTGACGGTAAACTTGTAAACCAGCTGGTAGGAGCTAAACTTTCATGAGAAAAATATTAATCGTCGTCGATATGCAGAATGATTTCATCGACGGAAGTCTTGGAACCAAAGAAGCACAGGAGATCGTAGCACCTGTTGCAGAAAAGATCCGTAACTTTGAAGGCGATATCTATGGAACGCTTGATACACACGAAGAAGACTACCTTTCCACACAGGAAGGAAAGAATCTCCCAGTTATGCATTGTATCTGTGGAGAAGATGGCTGGGCATTAAACAGTGAAGTGATGCAGGCGATCGCGGAGACAAAAGCAGAAGTTCATAACTTCTGTCGAAAGAATACTTTTGGTTCTATGGAACTGGCACAGATGTTAAAGGAAACTTATGAGAATCAGGAAATTGAGATCGAACTGATCGGGTTATGTACAGATATCTGTGTGATCTCCAACGCAATGTTGATCAAGGCAGCACTGCCAGAAGTGAAGATCAGTGTTGATCCTTCCTGCTGTGCAGGAGTGACACCAGAGAGTCATAGGAATGCTTTGGAAGCTATGAAGATGTGTCAGATTTTAATTTAGAAATCTATTAATAAAAGAGGCTTGACCTAAATATATTTGTGGTCAAGCCTCTCTTTTCTATTGTAAATCTAATAAATGAACTTTAAATCATTTTCTTTAAATCTTCTTCTGGTGTGCTAACTGGTGAGATCTGATAATTTTCTACGAGATAATTTAATACATTCGGCGAAATAAATGCAGGAAGGGTAGGCCCTAAATAAATATTTTTGATACCAAGATGTAGTAATGTAAGCAAAATACATACAGCTTTCTGTTCATACCAGGAAAGTACCATGGAAAGTGGCAGATCATTTACATCACAATCAAAAGCTTTGGAAAGAGCAATCGCAACTTGAATTGCACTATATGCATCATTACATTGTCCCATATCCATAATTCTAGGCAAGCCGCCGATTTCACCAAGATCAAGGTCATTAAATCGATATTTTCCACAAGCCAGAGTCAGAATGATAGAATCAGAAGGAGTTTGTTTTACAAATTCGGTGTAATAATTTCTGCCAGTTCTTGCACCATCACAACCACCGACAAGGAAGAAATGACTGATCTTTCCTGATTTTACAGCATCAATTACAGTATCAGCAACGCCAAGAACTGTGCCATGTCCAAATCCTGTCATAACGGATTGCCCACCATTGATCCCTGAACGTAGCTGATCTTCTTTATATCCGCCTAATTCCAAAGCTTTCTCAATGACTGGAGTAAAGTCTTTTTGCTCATCAATATGGACGATTTCTGGATAGGAAACGACTTCTGTTGTGAATACGCGATCTGCATAACTTGGTTTTACAGGCATCAGGCAATTGGTTGTAAATAAAAAAGCAGCAGGAACATCTGCAAATTCTTTCTGCTGATTTTGCCATGCAGTACCAAAGTTTCCTTTTAGGTGTGAATATTTTTTTAATTCAGGATAACCGTGCGCTGGTAACATTTCCCCATGAGTATAAATATTGATCCCTTTATCTTTGGTCTGTTCGAGCAAGAGTTCAAGATCTTTCAGATCATGACCAGATACAACAATAAAAGGACCTTTTTCAATTTTATAAGATACTTTTGTTGGAACTGGAGTTCCATAGTTTTCGGTATTTGCCTGATCTAAAAGAGCCATACATGATAGATTTACTTCACCGACTTCTAAGACAACTGGCAGAAGTTCAGACATTTCAAGATTTTCTCCCAGTATTTTTAATGCTTTATAAAAGAAACTATTTACTTTTTCATCGTGATATCCAAGAACTGCAGAATGATAAGCGTATGCAGCCATTCCACGGATTCCAAATAAGATCAATGATTTTAAAGAACGAATATCTTCATCAGCATTCCAGATGAAATTCATATTATAATCATCGATTTTTGCAAATTCAGATGTTTTTGCATGAACTTGTTGAATTAATGCTAATAGAGTTTTCTCATTGAAATTCACATTTGTAACAGTAGTAAAAAGTCCTTTAACAATCAATTCATTACAATCTTTGGTTCTGGAAGATTCAGGACAGACAGTAGCAAGATTGATCAATGCGCCTGTTAATTGATCTTGTAATTTTGCAATATCGGAATTTTTTCCACAAACACCAGAATTACCAGTACATCCAGTGCAGCCAGCAGTTTGTTCACATTGAAAACAAAACATTTTATTCTCCATTTTTGATTCTCCTTTATAGTTGTTATGGTTATTGCTGTTTGGTAATGTCTATTATAATTGCATTTGGATAAAAATTATGTTGTGAGGACAACGGTTAAAGAAAAAAATTGATTACTTTTTTTGTTGACAACAAAAAAACAACTGTATATACTGTACATACACAGTAAAACAAAGAAAGGAGAGGATCAAGTGAAGATCATCATAAGCAATGCCAAGAATCAGCCAATCTATGAGCAGATTTACGAACAGATCAAGAATCTGATCATCACAGAAGAACTAGAAGCTGGGCAGATGCTTCCATCGATTCGAGGGCTTGCAAAGGATTTAAGGATCAGTGTGATCACAACAAAGAGGGCGTATGATGAGCTTGAGAAAGATGGATTTATTAATTCTGTCGCAGGAAAAGGCTGTTTTGTTGCAGAGAAGAATCTGGAGCTTATCAAGGAGGAGAATTTAAAGAAGATAGAACAATATTTGGAGGAAGCAGTGAAGCTTTCAGGAACATGTGGGTTGACGAGGGATGATCTGATTGAGATGATCAAGATCATTGGGAAGGATGAACTATGAAGAATGCATTAGAATTAAAGAATGTATCAAAGTCATTTATAGGATTTGAAATGAACGATATGACATTTTCACTGCCAGAAGGGTGTATTCTTGGTCTGGTAGGAAAGAACGGGGCAGGGAAAAGTACAATCATTCGTCTGATCATGGACATGATACATAAGGATGGTGGAACAATCCATGTATTAGGAAAAAACAATGAGGAGGATTTTACAGAGACAAAACAGGATATCGGAGTTGTCTTAGATGAACCATCATTTCCAGAATACGTGACGGCAGATCAGATGAATCATATCATGAAAAATATTTATAGAAACTGGGATGAAAAACGATATTATGAATTGATCGATCAGTTTGAACTTCCAAAGTGGAAAAAGCAGTTTAAGAATTACTCCAAAGGAATGAAGATGAAACTTGCGATCGCAGTGGCACTTTCTCATCATGCAAAACTGCTGATCTTAGATGAACCAACGAGCGGTTTAGATCCATTTATGAGAGATGAGATTTTAGATATTCTTTATGAATTTACAAGGGCAGAAGACCAATCTGTTTTGATTTCTTCTCATATCGTAAGTGATCTGGAAAGACTATGTGATTATATTGCATACATTGATCAGGGAAGTTTAAAATTATACGAAGAAAAAGACCGCCTGATCGAACAGTACGGAATCTTAAAGTGTTCCAAAGAAGAATTACAAGAATTTGATCAGCAGGCAGTCAAAGGGGTAAGAGAAAATCCATATGGAGTCGAGGCATTGGTAGATCGATCAAAGATGCCAGAAAATTATGAGACAGATACAGTAACTTTAGAAGAAATTATAGTATTTCTTTCAAAAGGACAGGAAGAATAAGAGGAAGTGGTGGATATGAAAGGATTAATACGAAAAGAATGGTATAGCTTGTGGAGTCAGTATCGGATACATATGCTGGCGATGCTTGGGTTAGGAATTTTACTTCCACTTCTAAAAGATACAGATTTTTTCTTTGATGAATCATTTTGGATGTATTGTGCAGCATTAACAATTCTTTATATTTTAATGCAATCGATAAAATCTGAAGAAATATCAAAATGGAATATGTATAGAGCAACACTTCCAATCAATGGAAGGGAAGTCATTCTTTCAAAATATATATTTGGATTTGGAACAATGGTGATTGCGACAATATTATTTTTAGTGGGAATTCTTATTTGTCAGGAAATTATAGTTGGTAAGGTTAATATTTATTTAATTCGAAGAACAGTAAAAACGATATGGGTTGTAAGTACACAGCAGATGGCAGTGGTTCTTCCAATCTTGTACTATAACAAAGAATATGATAAGGGAGAAAAAATTATATGGCCGGTGATCGTTATAATTATTATATATTCTTCATTTAAAATGAATCATCTATTGGTCAATCTACCTTTCCCTACGATTGTACTTTTTGTTTTGTTATTCATTGTTTGGTGTCTATCAGGTGTATTGAGTTGTAAATTTTATGAGAAACGGAAAAACTAATGAGGAGGATAGAAGAATATGAAAGGTTTGCTGTTAGAATACAAATACAGGATTTTGGAATCTGGAATTAAATATGTGATTTGGATACTTTTCATTCTTCAATTGATCATAGGATTTTTTGGATTTGGTGCTGGCGGGGCTGTTTTATCAGCGCTTCTGGTAATTCAGATCAATGATACAATGATCGATGATCAGGCCTGTGGCTGGAATCAGTACCGCAAAATCTTACCAGTCAGCGGAAGGAAACAAGTTGGAATGAGATATCTTCTTGGAATCACAGCGACAGCAATTATGACCATCATATTTTTGATTGGAAGAGCACTTGGAGTTTTCAATGTTGAGGTTTCTTTCTATGAAGTAAAACAAGCAATTCAATGGATCATTGCGGCAAGTTTTTTATGCATGTCAATTCAGATTCCAGTAAATCTGATGCTGCATTTAAAAAATATAAGAAACAGGCTCGTGGGATTACCATTGGTTTTAGTCTGCTATGTGTGTGGAAGACTGATCTTTTATGTAATACGCAAAATGCCGCAAATACCAGAAAGTCATGTATTTTTAAAGAATGCAGCGGCAATATCGATCGGAGTTGTTTTAATTTCTTATATTGCCTCAATTTTGATGTGGAAATACAGGAAGTAAAAGAAAGGACTGTCCGAACAACATCATTTATGCTAAAATAGAAATCGTCTGTAATACGGTAATATAGAATCTATAGAATCGTATTATGGATGATTTTTATTTTATGAAAATTTTAAATAGAACGAAGAAAGGAAAAATATATGAATACATACCATGTCACAAGAATCGAAGAACCAGACTTTGGATGTGAAGGCCGTCCGGAAGGCCAGGAAGTCAAAGACAAAGTGTTTTTAAAAGAAGGAACAACCGGGGAAGAAACAATCGTATTTATGGAAGATAAATTACTATACGACAGAGATATTGATGAAGGAAGCATAGTTGTGGTCGATCAGGATGGCAGATTACAGAAAGCGGAGGATCAATAATGAAAGATCTGACAAAAGGTAAGATTTCAACATTGATCTTAGGGTTTGCAATTCCAGTATTCTTAGGAAACTTGTTGCAGCTTACATACAGCCTTGCAGATACAAGAATTGTTGGAAGTTTTCTTGGAGAACAGTCGTTGGCAGCCGTTGGTGCAACGACAACGATCAGTAACTTAATTGTTGGATTTTTATTAGGGCTTGCAAACGGATTTGCAATCATCACGGCACAGAAATTTGGGGCTGGAGATACAAAGAGAGTCAGAAAATCATTTGCGATAGCACTGATTCTTGGTGCGGTCATTTCCATTGTTTTGATCCTGATCGGAACGGTATTTATCAATCCAATTTTAGGAGTCTTAAATGTGCCAGCGAAATTGTTTACAGCAGCGAAACAGTATATTCTGATCATCATTGTCGGTCTGTGGGTCACAATGTTTTATGATATTTTAATGGCTGTGATGCGTGCAATTGGAGATACGATTACCCCATTATTGATCCTTGCGATCTCTGTTGGATTAAATATTGTATTAGACCTTTTATTTGTAGCAGTATGGAAAACCGGGACATGGGGAGCGGCAGCAGCGACAGTTCTTGCACAGTTTATTGCGTTAGTGATCTGTAGTTTTTATATGATTCATAAATATGAGTTATTACGTCTGAATAAAAATGATTTTAAGGATCTGGAATCGAATATGGTCACAGAAATGTTAGGTACAGGAATGTCCATGGGATTTATGAGTTCCCTGATCAATATCGGGTCATTTACCTTACAGACAGCGATCAATAAACTTGGACAGGAGATCATCGTGGCACATACAGCGGCAAGAAAGATCACAGAGATGTATATGATCATGTTCAGTGTATTTGGCCAGACAATGGCAACATTCTGCGGTCAGAATATGGGAGCCGGAAAGATTGACAGAATTAAGAAAGGAATGAAACTGGCGATCATTTATACTTGTATATGGTCCACCTTTGCAATGATCGCAAGTTATACGATCGGACCGCAGTTAGTTTATATGGTGACAGGAAGCCACAAAGATGCAGTCATTGTTAATGCAACAAACTACTTAAAGTTTGACACGATCTTTTACTATGTCACAGCGGTCATCTGTGTGGTAAGAAATGTGATGCAGGGAATCGGAGATCAGATCACACCGTTAGTCTCCAGTGGATTAGAGATGATTGGAAAAGTTGTGATCGCATTTACATTGGTCCCATTGATGGGATATACAGGTGTTATCGTGGCGGAACCGATCGTATGGTTTATCATGGTTATCCCATTGATCATACAGATTGTAAGAACACCGAAGTTAAAAGAGAATAAATAAAACCCAAAAAGCGGAGAATCCATAAAGGATCTCCGCTTTCTACATACACATGACATTATTTTAATTGAACATTCCGTCCCACGGGAATATCCATCTTTCTTTTTAAGGATTAAACAATACCCTGAGCTGTCATTGCATCTACGACTTTCTCAAATCCTGCAATGTTAGCACCAGCTACATAGTTTCCTTCCATTCCGTAACGTTTTGCAGCGTCATCTAAGTTGTGGAAAATGTTAACCATGATGTTCTTTAATTTTCCATCAACCTCATCAAATGTCCAGCTTAATCTTTCGCTGTTCTGAGACATTTCAAGAGCAGATGTAGCAACTCCACCAGCGTTAGAAGCTTTACCAGGAGCGAATAAGATTCCGTTTTCCTGTAAGTATTCTGTAGCTTCTAATGTAGTAGGCATGTTCGCACCCTCTGCAACTGCGTAACATCCGTTTGCTACTAACTGTTTTGCATCTTCTAAGTGTAATTCGTTCTGAGTTGCACATGGAAGAGCGATGTCAACAGGAATAGACCAAACTCCTCTTCCTTCGTGATATTCAGCACTTGGACGAGCAGCAACGTATTCTGTTAAACGAGCACGTTTTACTTCTTTTACTTCTTTTAATAATTCAACATCGATACCATCTTTGTCATAAATCCATCCTGTAGAGTCAGAAGCTGTAACAACTTTAGCACCTAACTGCTGAGCTTTTTCGATTGCGTAAATAGCAACATTACCAGCTCCAGAAACAGCAATTGTAGCACCTTTGATAGATTTACCATTACATTTTAACATTTCGTCTGTGAAGTAAAGAAGTCCGTATCCTGTAGCTTCTGTACGAGCTAAAGATCCACCATAAGATAAACCTTTACCTGTTAAAACTCCTTCATAAAGTCCACGGATTCTCTTATACTGACCGAACATATAACCGATTTCTCTTGCACCTGTTCCGATATCACCAGCAGGAACGTCAGTATCTGCTCCGATGTATTTGCAAAGTTCTGTCATGAAGCTCTGGCAGAATGCCATGATCTCACGATCAGATTTTCCTTTAGGATCGAAGTCAGAACCACCTTTACCACCACCGATTGGAAGTCCTGTTAAAGAGTTTTTGAAGATCTGTTCAAATCCTAAGAATTTGATGATTCCAAGGTTAACAGATGGGTGAAGTCTTAAACCACCTTTGTAAGGTCCGATCGCACTGTTGAACTGTACACGGTAACCTGTGTTAACATGAACCTGTCCTTTGTCGTCTACCCAAGGTACACGGAATTTGAACTGGCGTTCTGGGTTTACAAGACGTTCAAGAAGAGCATCTCTCTGAAAGCTTCTCGTTCGCTTCAACAACGACTCTTAATGATTCTAAAACTTCTTTAACAGCCTGATGGAATTCAGGTTCTGCTGGGTTCTGAGCAACTACCTGCTCGATCACTTCATCTACGTATGACATTTTGTTTCCTCCTTATAAGTCATAATGATATGTGTTTAAAACAGAGGGTATTTATCTCTTTGTGGGTTATTGGCATATCCTAAAAGAGAAAATAAAAAGAGGCCGGAAAGCGCCTCTTCTTCTTAATGACGCCTTTGTCTTAGAATTATTATATAAGATATGATATAATATTTCAAGAAAATCAATACTCAGGAAGGAAATTAGTATGAAATCTGTGGCAATGGCCTATTATAATGGTGCAAAATATATAGATGAACAAATAAGATCAATTCTTGCCAATATGGAAGATACAGATGAACTTATTATTTCAGTGGATGATGCCAGCGATGGATCAGAAACAATACTACAAAATTGGGCCAAGAATGACCCAAGAATCCGCATAATCAAAGGACCGGGGAAGGGTGTTGTGAAAAACTTTGAGAATGCATTTAGACATTGTCGAGGGGATATTATTTTCTTATCCGATCAGGATGATGTCTGGAAAAAAATAAAATGATAAAAATTCAGCAAGCATTTGAAGACCCTAAAGTGATGGCAGTTGTTCACGATGCTCAGATTGTAGATGAAAAACTTTCATCTTTAAATGAAACAACATTTGAATGGAGAGACAGCAAAGCGGGCTTTTGGAAGAACATGAAAAAGAATTCCTATATTGGATGTTGTATGGCAGTCAGAAGATCTGCATTAAAGAGGATTCTGCCAATTCCAGATAATATCTGGATTCATGATCAGTGGATCGGATTGCTTGCAGAACAGCTCGGGAAAGTGGTATTTATAGAAGAACCTCTGATTTATTATCGAAGACATGGGGGAAATGTTACTGAATTAACCCATGGTTCGATCACATCTATGATCAAAAAAAGATATCATATGATCATGGAAATCAACCGACGTGTAAAAGAATGGAGTGAACATGACAAACAAAATCAAAGATACATTGAAAAACCATAAGTATTTGTTACTCTCGTTTTTTCTGCCGCTTCTTATATTAGAAGGAATTGCGATTGCAGAGAAAATACAGCCATTTGGAAGCGGATCATTTCTGATCGTTGATGCTTTGCATCAATATCTTCCATTTTTTGCTGACTATCAGGAAAAATTAAAGCATATGGATTCTATGTTTTATTCATTTCATGCAGGATTAGGATATAACTTTTTAGGACTGTGGGCATATTATCTTGCAAGTCCATTAAATCTTGTGATCGCACTCGTGCCTAAATCAATGCTTACAATGGTATTAAGCCATTTATATGTATTAAAGATTGCACTTTGTTGTTTTACCGCGGCATTTTATTTTAGAAAACGTCGTGGTAAAGACGAGATTTCTATTGTTGCATTTGGAATGGCATATGGATTATGCAGTTATATGGTAGGATACAGCTGGAATATTATGTGGATGGAAGTTATGATGATGCTTCCACTTATTTTGTATGGTGTTGATAAATTGATCAAAGAACATGATGGAAGATTTTATTGCATTACACTATTTATTTCTCTATGGTGCAATTTTTATATGTCTTATATGACTTGTTTGTTTTTGATCTTATGGTATTTGCTTTATCCACATAGAAATATCAAAGAATTTTTTCTGAATGGATTAAGATTTGCAGGATATTCTCTGCTATCAGGGGCAATGGCAGCAGTAGTGCTATTGCCGGCATACTTAGGAATTA
>ENA-OQDC01000668-OQDC01000668.1-human-gut-metagenome-genome-assembly--contig:-NODE-668-length-22580-cov-5.912796_pt1 | contig 22580 bp, 19 predicted proteins | sample MGYA00242770_ERZ504601 | MGnify/ENA primary metagenome ERZ504601 (study PRJEB26092, sample SAMD00036305) | human gut metagenome | host: Homo sapiens | study: EMG produced TPA metagenomics assembly of...
CCCCCGTTGCTCCCCGCGAGCAGCGCACGCCGCGCTTTGATGTCTACACGGGCGCGGGCCGTCAGGCAAACCAGGCGGTAAGCCCGGTTTTCATGAGCGTTCTTAAAACGTTTTGCATCATTGCGGCTATCTTCATGACGATCGGCGTCGCCCGCGTGGCGCTCGCCGGTGTTACGGCCCAGGTGCTCAACAGCAACGCCGAGCTTACCAATACGCTCGAAAAGGCGACCGATGAGAGCTCCGACCTGGAGGTCATGCATTCGGTCTATGGCGCCGACACGCGCATTCGCGACCTTGCGGGCGCTTATGGCATGGTGGAGCCCAGCGAGAGCGTTACACTTGACTTTTCGCAGGATGCAGCCGCGGGCGCCAACGCGACCGCGACCGCTCAGTAGCGAGACGGTAGCTGAGTATGACAAATGACTATCGCCGCGGTTCCGATGGGGCGCGTCTGGACGTCCCTCGTCGCGGGGACGTTCTGGTTATCAAGGAACGGGTCGGCAATCTTACAACGCCGGGCAGTCCCGTGGCAACGACCCGGCGTCGCGACTTCGCGGCTCGGGCGGCCCTCAAGTGCATAACACCAGGTCGCGCAAGAGTTCGTCGACCGAATGGCTCACGGGCACGCCTCTGCCTCGCCGCAAAGCCGTCATGGGCTTCATTGGGCTTGGCTTGGGCTTGGGCGTCTTTCGCCTTGGCGACTATCAAATTGTCGAAGCCGATAAACTGCGCGAGCGTGCCGATGCGCGCCGCCTGCTTGCGCAGACCCTCTATGCCAAACGTGGCACCATCTACGACCGCAACGGTAACGTGCTGGCGTCGTCGGCCGAATGTCGCAACATCGCCGTGAACCCCCAGCTTGTCGAGGATGTTGACAAGACGGTGTCGGCGCTGGTCAAGGCAACTGGAATCGATAAAAAGACCTGCCGCAAGCTCGTTGAGTCCGATGGAACCTGGGTGTATATCAAGCGCCAGGTGGACGAAGACGACGCTGCGGCGCTGGAGAAGAAGAACCTGCCCGGCGTGCTTTTTGAGCAGGCCATGAAGCGCGTATATCCATACGGCAATCTGGCATCGCAGGTGCTGGGTGTAGTGAATGTAGACAACGACGGCTTGACGGGTCTCGAAAAGCAATACAACAAGCTTCTGACCGGCACGAACGGTTCTCTCGTACGCGAGCGCGCGAGGGACGGCAGCTATATCGCGGGCGGTGCCTATAAAAAGGTGGCTGCGGTCGACGGCGTTGATATCGTGACGACGCTCGACGTCAATATCCAGCGTGCGGCCGAGGATGCCCTGGCAGAGGCTGTCGAGAAGACAAAGGCCAAGAACGGCTCGGCGCTGGTCACCGATCCTACGACAGGCGAGATCTTGGCAGCCTGCTCGTATCCGACCTACGACCAGACCAATTTGGAAAACGCCAAGACCGAGGATATGAACCTGCGCCTGGTCACCGACGCCTACGAGCCCGGCTCGGTCTTTAAGACGCTCGTGGCGGGCGCCGGCTTCGACTTGGGCGTCGTGCGGTCGAGTACGTCGTTTGAGGTGCCGGCGAGCATCAAGGTGGGCGACGATACCGTCACCGATGCCGACAAGCGCGACTACGCCATGACCATGGATGTGCGCGAGATGATGCGCCGTTCGTCCAACGTGGGATTTGTCCTGGTGGGGCGCAAGATCGGTGCCGACGACTTTGCTGCCTATGTGGACAAGTGGGGCATCGGTCACAGCTCTGGTGTCGATTTTCCGGGCGAGAGCCTGGGCATCGTCAAGGAGCGTGACCAGTATGACGGCGCCACGCTGGGCTCGATGAGCTTTGGACAGGCGCTGTCTGTCTCGCCGATTGAGATCGCACGTGCCGTGGGCGGCATCGCCAACGGCGGCGTGATGATGACCCCGCACTTCTATAAGTCCAGCAAAGGCGACGAGAAGGACTGGGGCGAAGGCGAGCGCGCGATTTCGGAGGATGCCGCATCCCAGGTGACATCGTGCATGCAGACGGTCGTGTCGGAGGGAACGGGCGTTGGCGGCGCGGTTGACGGCTATGACGTGGCGGGTAAGACCGGTACGGCCGAACGCGCCGACGAGAACGGCGGCTACCTCAAGGAGAACTATATGTCGTCCTTTATGGGCTTTGCACCGGCACAATCGCCCAAGGTGCTGTGCTATATCACGCTCGACGGAACGCCGAGCGGCTCAGATGCCGCTGCGGTGCCGTTCCAGTCCATTATGGCCAACGCGCTCGACGTGCTGGGTATCCCGCACACGAAGTAGGGGGTTACAATCTTTGGGGCGTGGTTTGTTGTCCCATATGAGGGGTGTTCACATGCCCTGCACCACGCATGCGCGGCGCTGGGATACAATACGCCGATAGCATTATTTAGGTTTACAGGGGAGCTGCAATGATAGAGATCGCCGTCAACAACCTCGCGGCCGCAACAGGGGCCCGAACCGTGACGGGAGAAGTCGATCGGGTATGCCGCGGGTGCGTTATCGACTCGCGCCAGGTCGAGGAAGGGACGATTTTCGTCGCCTTTCCCGGTGAAAACGTCGACGGCAATGATTTTGCTTCCCGTGCGGTCCAGTCGGGTGCCGGCGCCGTCGTGATGACGCGTGAGCCCGAGGCCGAGCTGGTCTCGCTGGCGCAGGACAAGGGCTGTGCCATCTTGCTGACCGATGATCCCGAGGAGTTTCTGCTGCGTTTGGCGCATGCGTATCGCCTGGAGCTTGGCTGCCTGGTCGTTGGCATTACCGGCTCTATCGGCAAGACAACGACCAAGGACGTGCTCGCCGCGGTGCTCGCCAAGCGCTATCGCGTTTGGGCAACCAAGGGTAACTACAACAACCTGATCGGTATGCCGCTCACGGTGCTGGCGGCCCCTGCCGACACCGAGGTTCTGGTGCTCGAGATGGGCATGAACCATTTCCACGAGATTGAGCGCATGTCTCAGTCCGCCAATCCCAACCTTGCCATCGTGAGCAAGATCGGCACCTCTCATATCGGCATTTTGGGCAGCCGCGAGAACATCGCCCGCGCTAAGGCCGAGATTGTACAGGGCATGTGCGCCGCCGGCGACTATTTGCCGCTGCTGGTTTTGGGCGGCGAGGACGATTTTACGCCGTTCATTCGCGATACGTTCGCCCAGCCTGCTGGTATCGACGTGATGCTGGCCGGTGTCTCTGACGATGATGAGGTCCGCGCCCGCGACGTTCGCGTTGATGACGAGGGCCGTCCGGTCTTTACGCTCGATTTTGGTCAGGGCGAGACAATCGATACCATGCTTGCCATCCCCGGCGTGCAGTCCGTTCCTAATGCCGTTAAGGCCGCCGCGGTTGCCTATCGCCTGGGCGTGACGCCCGAGCAGATCGATGCTGCCTTTAGGGGCCTCACGATCACCGGTCACCGCCAGGAGATCAAGCGCGCCAAGAGCGGTGCCCGCGTCATCGATGACTCCTATAACGCCAGCGCCGAATCGATGGCAGCCGGTCTCGACCTGCTGTGCTCGCTTTCGTGCACGGGGTCTCGCATGGCGATCCTGGGCGAGATGGGCGAGATGGGCGATGAGGCTCCTCGCATGCATGAGCTCGTGGGCGCTTATGCCGCCGCCAAGAAGCTCGACATGCTGGCGTGCGTGGGTGGTGAGCTGGCCCAGCTTATGGCCGATGCCGCACGCATGATGGGCATGGACGAGGACCGCATCCAGGTGTTCTCCGATTATCAGCAGGTGCTCGACCGCATGGGCGGCGCGCTTGAAAAACATGATGTTGTACTGGTCAAGGGTTCCCGCTTTGTTGAGCTCGACCGCTTTGTGGAAGGTGTGTGCTAGCCCATGTTCGGCAATCCCTCGTATCCTACGTATCAGGCCTTTTTGGGACTTGGCATCGCTGCCGCCATTGCGCTGCTGCTTATGCCGTGGTGGATCAAGCTGCTCAAGGTCGAGGGTATCGGCCAACAGGTCCGAGCCGACGGCCCCAAGCGTCATTTGATTAAGCAGGGTACGCCGACCATGGGCGGCGTCATCATCCTTGTCGCGATATCGCTGACCTGCCTGCTGATGGGCAAGCTCACCACCGAGCTCGTGCTCGTGCTGCTTGCCACGCTGGCCACCGGCGTTCTGGGTCTCATCGACGACCTGACCTCCGTCACGCATGGTCGCTCGCTCGGCCTGACGCCTCACGCCAAGATGATCGGTCTGACCATCATCTGCGTCACTTTTACCGTGCTCGCCGTCAATTGGTGCGGCGTCGCCCCCGAGATTCGTTTTCCCGGCGGCCTGACGATTGACCTCGGTGTTCTTTCGACCACCATCTGCGGCCTTTCGTTCCCGTGGCTCTACATTGTATTTTGCTGGCTGATGATCGCCGGTCTTTCCAATGCCGTGAACCTGACCGATGGTCTGGACGGCCTTGCCGGTGGCACTTCCATGATCGCCATGCTCGCCATGGCCGCCATGGCGTTTTTGCACGGTGACGTGAACCTGTCCATCTTCTGCACGGCGTGCGCCGGTGCCTGCCTGGGCTTTTTGTGGTTCAATTGCTACCCGGCGAGCATCTTTATGGGTGATACCGGCTCGCTTGCCCTGGGTGCCGCTTTTGCCTGCACCTCCATCATGACCAACACCGAAGTCGTTTCCCTCATCATCGGCGGTCTGTTTATCGTCGAGACTCTGTCGGTCATGATCCAGGTTGTCTATTTCCACTTTACGCACAAGCGCGTCTTCCTTATGGCGCCCATCCATCATCATTTCGAAAAGAAGGGTTGGGCCGAGACCAAGGTCGTCATCCGTTTTTGGATTATCGCCGCGGCCTTTGGCGCCGTTGGCCTCGCCCTGTTCTTCCAGTTGGGATAGTGGTCTTTCATGCCTCTTGCTGAAGTCTTTAGCCTGCTCGTTTTGGGTCAGGGCAAATCCGGTCTCGATGTCGCCCGTTGGGCGTTGGCTCACCCCGAGCGCGTGAGCGCCACGACCGTGTATGGCGGCGGTAGCTCCGAGCCCAATGAAGCCACGCGTGCGCTCGAGGCGCAGGGCGCGTCGTTTGTCTACGGCACCGAGCAGGTCGAGGGTGCCTATGACGTGTGCGTGACATGCCCGGGTATCTCGGAGTTCTCGGCCTTCTTTAAGGCTGGGCGTGAGCATGCCGCTCAGATTATGGGCGAGCCCGAGTTTGCCTATCGCCTGTCTCCCCAAAATTGGATCGCCATCACGGGCACCAACGGCAAGACAACTACCACGTCGCTGACCGATTATCTGCTCAAGGCCGCCGGTGAAGCCAGCGTGGCCGTCGGCAATATCGGCGAGCCGCCGGTGAACGAGATCGACGGCCGCGCACACAATGAGTGGTTTGTGGCCGAGCTGTCGAGTTATCAGATTGCTACGACAGCCGAGCTTCATCCTCGCGTGGCGGTGCTGCTCAACATCACGCCCGACCACCTGGGCTGGCACAAGAGCCACAAGAACTATGCGCTTGCCAAGATCAAGTTGTTCGAGAATATGGTCGACGACGACCTCGTGGTTATCGACGTCGAGGATGCCGGCATCCATGAGTTCGATGAGTACATCTACACACCGGGTCGCCGTATCTGCAAGGTCGCTTTTGACGAGCCCGAGGGTGCAGACGCCGCCTTTGTGCGCGACGGTAAGATGGTCGTGCGCCTGAGGGGTGTCGAGACTCAGCTTGTCGCCACGTCCGAGCTCAAGATCTCGGGCCATCACAATGTCATCAATGCCCTATGTGCCGCCACGGCTGCTCTGGCCGTCGGTGCCGATCCCGAGGGCATTTGCCGCGGTTTGACATCGTTCCAGCCACTCGAACACCGCGTGGAACCCTGTGGCGAGATCGATGGCGTGCGCTACGTCAACGATTCCAAGGCAACGAACACCGATGCAGTCGAAAAGGCCCTGACGGCGTTTCCCGACGACGATGTGATTTTGCTGCTCGGCGGCCACGATAAGGGTACGCCGCTTGCGGACTTTGCCCGCGTCGTTATGGACAACGTGCGCTCGGTCGTTTGCTTTGGCGATGCGCGCGAGCGCTTTACCGCCGCTATGGACGAGGCCGATGTCGATGGTGACGTGGATATCGCCCAGGCCGATGATCTGCGCGATGCCGTTGACGTTGCCCGCTCACTCTCGAGCCGCGGCGACGTGATCCTGCTTTCGCCCGCCTGCTCTTCGTTTGACGAGTTCTCGGGCTACGAGGAGCGCGGTCGCGTGTTTAAGGACTACGTTGTCCAGCTTGCCGCAGCAGCGAAATCGCAAACGGAATAGGGGTTGCCGGTGAGAGAGGAGAGCCCCCGAAGTGATATGAGGAGGCCCGACTCGGACCGTGCTTCCTCGCTGCGTAGCACGCCGCGTTCCGGACGCGGCGGGCAGACGTTCAGTGAGCGCTATATTGCCGGCGTCCCCGCCCGCATCATGCGCCCCCGTTTGATATTTATGGCTTGCCTGTTTAGCTTGGTTTGCTTTGGCTTGCTGATGGTGTACTCGGCATCTTCGGTCGAGGCACTGCACGAGAATGGTTCGGCGACGTTTTTCCTGTTTCGACAAGCCGCGTTTGCCGGAGTTGGCGTGCTGGCTATGGTTGCCATCGTGCGCATCTTGCCGGACAGTTGGTTTGGGGAAGACGTGCTCAGGATCTTCCTCATGGGCATGATAGGGCTACTGGTTCTGGTGTTCTTTATGGGTAGCGGCAGTCGTGGCGCCACGCGCTGGCTCAACATCGCCGGTATTCAGTTCCAGCCGTCTGAGTTTTTAAAGCCGTTCGCCATCGCGTATTCGGCCATCATGCTCGACCGCATCTTTTCGCCCGGCGGCAACATCAACGAGTTTCTTCGCAAGATGGGTGTCTACCTGGGCATTTCGCTCTTTCTGATTTTTGTTCAGCCCGATTTTGGCACCGTTCTGATCATCTTGCTGACCCTCATGTGCATGGCGTTGTTTGCGGGATTGGACCCCAAATATATCGTTTGGACGGTCGTTGCCGGCATCGCCGTCATTGCGATCGCCCTTATCGCCGAGCCGTATCGTATGACGCGTGTCGAGGTTGCTTGGAATCCTTGGGCAGACGAATATGGTGATGGCTATCAGGCCACGCTTGCCATTATGGCGTTTGCCTCGGGCGGCCTGTTCGGTCGCGGTATCGGTAACTCCACCATGAAGTACTCGTATTTGCCCGAGGCGCATAACGACTACATCTTGGCTATTATCGGCGAGGAAGTTGGCTTTATCGGAACCGTGCTGTTCTTCTTGGTGTTCGCGATGCTGATCTACTCGGCGTTTCGTATTGCCGAGCAGGCGACCGACCGTCGCGGAGCACTTATGGCATCGGGTTCCGCGGTCATCCTTGCGGTGCAGTTTTTGATCAACGCGCTGGGCATTCTCAATGTGTTTCCCATGACGGGCAAGCCGCTGCCGTTTATTAGCTACGGCGGCTCGTCGATTATTGTGTCGCTTATGCTCGCCGGTCTGATCCTGCGCGTTTCGTATGAGAGCGCCCGTCGCGATGAATACGACCGTCGCCGCGAGAGCTTTGCCGTTATGGATGAGAGTACCGCCGGCGTGCCCCACGTGCGCGGCGAGCGATCTTCGCGTAACGGCTTTACCGTCCTGGATGGCTCTGCGACCGAGCCGGCAGCCCGTCCGCGTCAGCGAATGGCGCCGCAAGGTCGTCCGCAGCGCCCCACTCCTCGTAATGCGGGCGGTGGATATAATCGAATCGATTTGAATTCGGACCCGTCGGCGCGTTTGCGCACCGATGACCAGGGACCGCGTGTACGAAGGGATTACCATGACCGATAAGATGACCGTTGCTATTGCAGCTGGCGGCACGGGCAGGACATATCAACCCCGCGCTCGCCTTGGCCGAAGAACTGCGTGACCGTGGCCACCACGTTGTGTTCGTGGGCCAGTCGCGCAAGCTCGAGGGTCGTCTGGTTCCCGAGGCCGGATTCGATTTTGGTGCCCATCACGGTCACGGGTTTCGATCGCTCCCGTCCCTGGACGGCGCTGACCTCGCTGTGGCGCGTCAACAAGGCGAAGCGTGCGCTTGCCCGTCACTTCTCGAAGGTCGGTAAGCCCGATGCCGCTATCGGCTTTGGTGCTTACGTTGAGGTCCCGCTGCTGGGTTGGTGCAAGGGCGCCGGCGTTCCGTATCTGCTGCACGAGCAGAACTCTGTTCCGGGTCTGGCCAATAAGATGATGAGCTCACATGCCGCCCGCGTGTGCATTTCGGTACCTGCGGCCCGTGCGGTCTTTGAGCGCGAGGGCGACCCCGACCATGTGCTCATGACGGGTAATCCTGTGCGTCGTTCGGTGATCGAGGGCGATCGCGCCCGCGGTCGTAAGACGCTCGGTGTGCCCGAGGACGCGACGCTTCTGCTCGTCTTTGGTGGTTCGCTCGGTGCTCAGCATCTCAACGAGCGCGTTGCCTCGCTCAAGAGTGAGCTGCTGACCCGCGAGAATCTCTACATTTTGCATTCGACGGGTGCCGACGGCTTTGAGGAGACCGAGCGCGCTTTGGCGCTGACGCCCGAGGAGGCGAAGCGCTATCGTGTCCAGCCCTACATCGACAACATGGGCGATATGCTGGCTGCGGCCGATTTGGTGCTCTCGCGTTCCGGTGCCTCGAGCGTGGCCGAGATCGCCGCGCTTGCCGTGCCCTCGGTACTCGTGCCGTATCCGCACGCGACGGCCGACCACCAGACCACGAATGCGCGCTACCTGGTCGATGCCGGTGCCGGCGTGCTTTGCGCCGATGCCGATATCGATGCCCCTGCCTTTGCCGACGAGTTTCTGCACCTGATCGATGACGCTGCGGCGCGTGATGCCATGCGTCAGGCGGCTCGCGGTTTGGCCCAGGACCGCGCTGCCGTCCTTTTGGCAGACGCGGTAGAAGGATTGCGTTAGTTAGACGGGATATCGCGGGTCGCCCTCGCGCGGATGCGATAGGTGCGGTACAGTAGACGGGTTACAGGCAGTGTTTACGCAAGGAGTACACGAGCACATGGCTGATTCCCAGACTGCAACCTCCGCGCCCGATTTCAAGAGCGCCCATTTTATCGGTATCGGTGGCGCCGGCATGAGCGGCATCGCCCTCGTCCTTCACGAACGCGGTTATGTCGTTACCGGCTCCGACCTTAAGACGTCGCGCTATATTCGCCAGCTTACCCGCGCCGGCGTGAAGGTGCATGTGGGCCATGAGGCCGCCACCATCGACGAGGTCAAGCCCGATGTCGTCGTGGTCTCTACCGCTATTCCCGAGTCCAACCCCGAGCTCGTCCGTGCGCGCGAGCTGGGTATTCCCGTGTGGCCTCGCGCCAAGATGCTCTCGGCTCTGGGCCACGGCTACACCACCGTCGCCGTCGCCGGTACTCACGGCAAGACCACGACCTCTTCGATGTGTGCCACCATGCTCGACCGCATGGGTCTGGACCCCAGCTTCCTGATCGGTGGCATTGTCGAGGGCTACGATACCAACGGCAAAAACGGCTCGGGCGACTATTTTGTCGCCGAGGCGGATGAGTCCGACAGCTCCTTCCTGTTCCTTAACCCCAATGTGGTCATCGTGACCAACGTCGAGGCCGACCATCTCGATCATTACTCGGGTATCGAGGAGATCGAGGCCACCTTCGCCAAGTTTATGAGTCTGGTGGGCGAGGACGGCACGGTCATCGTCTGTGGCGAGGACCCGCATCTGGTCGAGCTTGCCAAGTCGACGGGCCGTCATGTGCTTTCCTATGGCTTTGCCGAGACCAACGACATCGTCTGCGTGCATCCGGATGTCAAGGGCATCCAGAGCGACTTTATCGTTCGCTTTGAGGACGGCACCGAGCACGCTGTCGAGATTAAGAGCAACCCCGGTCGTCACAACATGCTCAACGCCACGGCCGTCTTGACCGTCGCCCATGTCCTAGGCCTCGATATCGACGCCGCCGCTAAGGCACTTTCGAGTTTTGAAGGCGTCCGCCGTCGCTTTACCCACGTGGGCGATATCGACGGCATCACGGTGGTTGACGATTACGGCCATCATCCCACCGAGATCAAGGCGACGCTCGCTGCTGCCTCTTCGCTGGGCTACAAACATGTCGACGTCGTGTTCCAGCCGCACCGCTATTCGCGCCTGCAGGCTCTGTGCGATGACTTTGCCGACGCATTCGCCAATGCTGACAAGCTGCTGTTGATTGACGTGTTCTCTGCCGGCGAGATGCCCATCCCGGGCGTCACGTCCAAGATGCTTGCCGATACCGTGCGCGCCAAGCATCCTGGCAAGGAGGTCGTGTACTGCTCCAGCCGTCTTGAGCTCAATCAGGAGCTCGAGCAGATGGTGGGCGAGGGCGATCTGCTGCTTACCATGGGCGCCGGCGACGTCACGACGGTCGGCCCCGAGTTCATCGAGTATCTGACTGCCAAGAAAGACGCTTAAACCCCATGGGTCTGTTTAACGCCGTCATGGCGCTTTCGGGCATGATCGATACGGACATAATTGAGGATGAACGCCTCGCGCGCCATACGAGCTATCGTATCGGCGGCAAGGCGGACCTCTTTGTGACGTGTCACAGCTATCATGCCTTGCGTCGCGCCGTGGCGGTGCTCGATCGCGAGCAGGTGCCGTGGGTCATTATCGGCAAGGGATCTAATCTGCTTGTTGCCGATGCAGGCTATCGCGGCGCCGTCATTTCGTTGGGGCGTGAGTTCCAGCGTACGGTTGTCGCCGAAGACGGTTGTACGCTGACGGTCGGTGCGGGCGTGATATTCGCTCGCCTAGTCAACGACGCGCTGTCGCGCAGCCTTTCGGGCCTTGAGTTTGCGGTCGGTATTCCCGGCTCCGTTGGCGGCGCCGTGTCCATGAATGCCGGCACGCGGACCGAGTGGATTGGCTCGCTGGTCGAAGATGTCGTTACGTTTGACCCGAGCTCCGGCATCAAACATTACGCGGGCTCGGAGATCGCTTGGGGCTACCGTGAATGCAGCCTGCCGCGTAACGAGATCATTCTGGAGTGCGTGCTCAAGCTCAAACCTGCGCCCAAGGCCGATATCCGTGAGCGTATGGAGCGGTACCTGACGCGGCGTAAGCGCACACAGCCCATGGGCTGTGCATCCTGCGGGTCGGTATTTCGCAACCCGCCCGATGCGAGCGTGGGCAAGCTTATCGAGGATTGTGGATTAAAGGGTTTTTCGGTTGGCGGCGCGGAAGTTTCGCCCGTACACGCTAATTTTATCGTTAATAACGGAACCGCCTCGGCCGATGACGTGGCCGCGGTTATCAGACATGTGCACGGAAAGGTGAGGGAGGCGTATGGCATCGAGCTCAGACCGGAAGTTAAATTCCTCGGCTTCTAGAGCATCGAAACCAACCTTCCGCCGCGCCGGAGGGCGTTCCGGCGCACCGTCTCAGCCTCAACGTAAATCCGTTATGCCTTCTAAGCCTGCTGGGTCCGTGCGGCCTGCCAAGCGTTCGACTGCCGGTTCGCAGCTTGGCGGACGCCCCGCGGCCAAAAATGTTGCTCGTCCGGTGGCACGTCCCTCGGTGACGCCCAAACCGGCGATGGGCGCCATACCTTCTCGCCCCATAGCGTCGCCCAAGCCCTCGTTGGGGGCAAAGGTGACGCGTCCCGGTCGCGCGCTGGGTGCATCTAAGCCACGTATGCTGACGTCGGTGTCGGCCTCCGCAAAACCGCAATCGGGCAAAAAGGGCTCTAATCCGTTGTCATCGATCGGCGCCCTGGCAAATCATGCGGCGGGTGCCGCTTCTGCCGTTAAGGGCAAGGGCAAAATCGTGGGCGGCATCCTTGCCGCTCTGGCAGCGCTTGCAGTCGTTGCCGTCGTCGTCATTAACTCTGGCCTGTTCGCCGCTACCGATATTCAGATCCAGGGCAGCGAGCATGTGACCAAGCACGATGCCATCCAGCTGATCGATCTGCCCGAGAACACGTCGCTGTTCAATGTGAATCCCGACCAGATCACCGAGGGCCTTAAGCAAAATCCGTGGGTCTCGGGCGTGGATGTCCAACGTCAATTTCCCCATACGCTCATCATCACGCCGACGGAACGCAAAGTTATCGCAATCGCCTACATTAGCTCCGACGATCTTGCCTGGGCGATCGGGGACGATGACACATGGATTGCACCACTGTCTACCTCGGTCGATGTTGACGACCAGGGCAATGTCATTACAACGGGGGAGGGTGCCAACACCCTAAACGGTATCGATGCCGCCCTGGCACTCGCTAAACATTACGGTGCCGTGCTGTTGACCGATGTCTCGGCCGATGTCGCACCGGTTTCGGGGCAAGCCGTAAATTCCAAGGCCGTCAAGGCCGGCCTGGATTACGTCCGCGGTTTCTCGAGCGAGTTCCTGGGCCAGGTCAAGGATATTTCCACGCCCTCGGTCGAGGCCATCTCGGCGAATCTCGATAACGGTATCGAGGTGTCGCTCGGAGATTCGGACGACATTGCCAAAAAGGAGCGTATCGTGACCAAGCTGCTTTCGCAGGTGGAGGGCGTGACGTATATCAACGTTCGATCTCCTGGCAACTATACGTTTAGGAACGCACCGACCTCGTAGCGTTTTCTCGCCTTTGTTGACGGGGCATACAGCGCCGTTTATCTGGTTTGTTTGGTTTTCACCGTCAATTATTTGACTGATACGTTCATAATGTGCAAACATAATACGGTTTACCTTTGCATTTACTTTCAACTTGAAGGTTAATGTGCGCAGGGGTCAACCCATGCTATGGCAATAACCTTTGTTCGGAGGACCGACATGCACGAGACAGAGATCAACAACTACCTTGCCGTCATTAAGGTGGTCGGCGTCGGCGGCGGCGGTACCAACGCGGTCAATCGAATGATCGAAGAGGGTATCCGCGGCGTCGAGTTTGTTGCCATCAACACCGATGCTCAGGCACTCGCGATCTCTGATGCCGATATCAAGGTGCACATCGGCACCGACCTGACCCGCGGCCTGGGCGCTGGCGCCAACCCCGAGGTCGGCCGTAAGGCCGCCGATGAGTCCCGCGACGACATCGCCGAGGCGCTCGCTGGCGCCGATATGGTGTTCATCACCTGCGGCGAGGGCGGCGGCACCGGTACCGGCGCTGCCCCCATCGTTGCCGATATCGCGATGAACGAGGTCGGCGCGCTGACCGTTGCCGTCGTGACCAAGCCCTTTACGTTTGAGGGCCGCAAGCGCAAGAAGAGCGCCGAAGAAGGCATTAAGACGCTTTCCGACTGCGTCGACACCATGATCGTTATCCCTAACGACAAGCTGCTCGACATCGCCGAGAAGAAGACCACCATGCTTGAGGCCTTCGCAATCGCCGATGGCGTCCTTTCCCAGGGCACCCAGGGCATCACCGACCTCATCACCGTCCCCGGTATCATCAACCTGGACTTCGCCGATGTTAAGACCATCATGAAGCAGGCCGGTACCGCCATGATGGGTATCGGTACCGCTTCTGGGGACACCCGTGCCGTCGACGCTGCCCAGCAGGCTATTTCCAGCCCGCTGCTCGAGAGCTCCATCGATGGCGCTACGCGCGTCCTGCTTTCCATTGCCGGTTCCAAGGACCTGGGTATTCAGGAGATCAGCGACGCTGCCGACGTTGTCGCCAACGCCGTCGACCCCGAGGCCAACATCATCTTCGGTACCGTTGTCGACGAGTCCCTGGGCGATCAGGTGCGTATTACCGTCATCGCTACGGGCTTCTCCGACTCCAACGTCAACCGTCAGGACGAGCTCTTCGCTGCACAGCAGTCCCAGAGCAAGGCCGCTGCTTCTACCGAGCCGCAGCGCACCGCTCCTGCCACGAGCCCGGCTCAGGCTGCCCCGACTCGCAACGTCGGTGGTACCGAGCTCCCCAACTTTGGCAACGACCAGTTTGAGCTTCCTGACTTCCTCAAGCGCGGCAGCTTCTAGTTCGTTTTTCTCAGCGACCTGTATGGGGTGCGTCCGATTGGGCGCACCCTTTTTGTTGTGTTTTGCCTTTGTAAACGAAAGCCTCCAATCTCCTTACGTTCCCCTTACGTTTAGCCCCTACCGCTGCGGGTATCCTTTTGATGAAGTATGGCAGCCGTGTGGCACGGACTGCTGCGGCGTCGCCGCGATACTTGTGTTATTAGGAGGCTTTAGTATGGCAGCACGTGCGGACAGCGTTTCGCGTGTCGACCATGATGGAGTTACGTTGGTAGAGGGCGCGACGCACGATGTTCGCTTTGCTTTTACCGAACGCGCCGGCGGTGTTTCCGAAGATGCGTACTCCTCACTCAATCTGGGCTCGCATGTTGGCGATGACCCCTTTGCCGTTCAAGAAAATCGTCGCCGCGCACTCGAGGCCTTGGGTGCCGCCGAGTGCGAGCACAACCTGCTTGTTCCCAATCAAGTACACGGTGACCATGTCGTGACGGTGACCTCGAACGGTGCTGATGATCTCGAGAACATTCGCGAGCAGATTGCCGAGGGCTGCGATGCCATCGTCTGCATGGCCCGTGAGGTACCCGTGATGCTCTGCTTTGCCGATTGCGTTCCCGTGGTGCTGGTGGCTCCCGGCGGCTTTGCCGTGGTGCACTCTGGCTGGAAGGGCACGATTGCGCGCATTTCCGCCAAGGCGTGCCAAGCGCTCTGCGAGGCGGCTGGCTGCAAGCCGGACGACATCTCTGCCTACATTGGGCCCCATATCCTGGGCGACGAGTACGAGGTGTCCCAAGAACTTATGGATCGCTTTGCCGCCGAGTTCGCGTGCATCGATGCCTCTGCTTCTCGTATGCTCGATCTTTCCGCCGCCATTCGCGAGGCGCTGATGGACGCCGGCGTCGAGGCGAGCAGCATTGTGGACACCAAGCTTTCCACCGTTCGTCAGAACGACCGCTTTTATTCCTACCGCAACGAGGGCGGCACCTGTGGGCGCCATGCTGCGATCGGCGTGATGCTATGAGAAAGATCGCATCGGTCCTGAGTGCAGCAGTGCTCACGCTCACGCTGTGCGCCTGTTCCTCGGGATCTTCTGCCTCTTCCATTACCGTTGCCGGCTCTACGACGTGCCTTCCCATTGCCGAGATTGCCGCCGAGGGCTTTAAGGAAGAGGCCGGCACCGATGTGCTCGTCTCCGGCCTTGGCTCCTCTGCGGGTATCGAGGCCGTCAGCAACGGCACGGCCGACATCGCCAGCTCGTCTCGTGGCCTCAATGCCGACGAACAAGACCTTGGCCTGACCCCGATCGTAATCGCGCACGACGGCATCGCAGTCATCGTGAACGACGACAACCCGGTCGACAATCTCTCGACCGAGCAGCTCCGCGATATTTACGCCGGCAAGATCACCAACTGGAAGGAAGTCGGCGGAGAGGACCTGAAGATTCAGGTTATCAACCGCGACGAGGCGTCCGGTACGCGCGAGGCCTTCCGCACTATCGTGATGGACGGCACGCCATTCGATCGCCGCTCGGCTGTTCTTTCGGGCACGGGCCAGGTGCGCGATGTCGTGTCTCGCTCGCGTGGCGCCATTGGCTACATCTCGCTGGGTTTTGTCGAGAGCCTCAACGCCAAGACCTCGGTCAAGGCCGTTTCGGTCAACCATGTCGAGGCATCCGAGAAGACGGTCGCAAGTGGCGGCTATCCCATCTCGCGTGACCTTTACTTCTTTGTGAAGGGGACGCCTCCGCAGCAGGCGCAGGACTACATTGACTATGTGACGTCCGAAAAGATGGACAAGCAGATTCGCGAGGCGGGCTTTATTCCCGTCACCAACGACGGAAAGGGGAGTGAGTAGCGTGGAAGCACAGGAAACCCCCCAGATTGAGCAGGAGACCCGGGTGCCCAAAAAGCGTGAGTTGGCGTTGGTGTCGCGCAGCACCTATCTTAAGGAGAAGGCGCTGCAGTGGATCTTCTTTGCCTGCGCGTTCTTGGCGGTCGTCACCGTCATCCTGATTTTTGTCTTTACCACGTACTCGGCGCTGCCCGTCTTTACCGACATCGGCCTGGCGGACTTCTTTAGCTTTACATGGGCACCCTCTGAGGGGCCACTACGGCATTATGTCGCTGCTGGCGGGTTCTGGTCTGGTGACTGTCGGTGCGCTCGCCATGGGTGTGCCCCTGGGTGTGGGCACGGCTGTGTATCTGGTCGAGATCGCCAGCAAGCGCGTGCGCAGGCTCATCAGCCCCGCCGTCGACCTGCTGGCGGGCATCCCCTCCATCATCTACGGCTTCTTTGGCATGGTCATCATCCGTCCGTTTATCGCGCAGCTGACCGGCGGTCTTGGCTTTGGCGCGCTGACGGCGTGGTTTGTGCTTGCCATCATGATCGTTCCCACCATTACCACGCTCACGATCGATGCCCTCAATTCCATCCCCATGGGCATTCGCGAGGCGTCCTATGCCATGGGTGCCACCAAGTGGCAGACCATCTACAAGGTCGTGCTGCCTGCAGCCAAGCTGGGCATTGTCGATGCAATTGTCTTGGGTATGGGGCGTGCCATCGGTGAGACCATGGCCGTGCTGATGGTCGTGGGCAACGCCCCGGTCATTCCAGATAGCATCTCGAGCCCCATCTCGACGCTCACGAGCCAGATCGCACTCGACATGAGCTATTCCTCGGGCCTGCATCGCTCGGCTCTGTTTGGCATGGGCGTGGTCCTGTTTATCATCTCAGCTGCACTGGTGGGTATCGTTCGCCTGATTTCAAAGAAGAGGGGGTAGGCTATGTCCGATTCCGTTGACACGACGGTCGATGCGACCTCGTCGCGCGAGCTCATCAAGCGTGCCCTTTCCCATGGCAAGAAGGGCCGCATCAACAAGGACCTGTCCAACAAGATTATGCTCGGCGTGTTTCGCGCCGCGGCCTATATCACCACCCTGGTGTTGCTCGCCATCATCGCCTACGTGGTCATTAACGGTCTTCCGCATATCTCGCTCGACTTTATCTTCGGCTGGCCGCAGGGCGTAAACGCCGAGGGCGGCATTTGGCCCACGATCGTCTCGACTATCTACGTGACGGCACTCGCCATGCTCATCTGCACGCCGGTTGCCGTCTTGGCTGCGGTCTATCTGGCTGAATACGCCAAGCAGGGCAAGATTGTCGACATCATCCGCTATGCTGCCGATGCTCTGGCCTCGGTGCCTTCCATCGTTATGGGCCTCTTTGGTTACGCCTTGTTTGTTGAGGCCATGGGCCTGGGTCTTTCGATGGTTTCGGCCGCCCTGGCGCTGGCGCTTCTGATGCTGCCCATCGTCATGCGCACCACCGAGGAGGCAATCCGCGCCGTTCCGCGCTATATCCGTTGGGGCGCATATGGCCTGGGCGCCACCAAGTGGCAGGTCGTCTCCAAGATCGTGCTTCCTTCGGCCTTTGGCCGCATTGCCACCGGCATCGTCCTTGCCATCGGCCGCGCCATCGGCGAGACCGCGGTGGTGCTCTACACCATGGGTCAGGCCATCAACCTGCCTATTTCGCCGCTCGATTCCGGTCGCCCCATGACCGTTCACCTCTATTTGCTTGCCAACGACGGCATCAACATGAACGCAGCCTACGGCACCGCGCTTTTGCTGATGGCGATTATTCTGGCCTTCAACCTGTTTGCGCGTTATCTGTCGCGCAAGCGCCGCTAGTTAAGGAGTCCCATGTCCGTCTATCAGTCCGCTCCCACGCCGGAGCAAGCGGCCATCACGGCCAAGGATTTCAACTTTTGGTACGGTGACTTTCATGCGCTGACGGGGCTCGACCTCAACATCGCCAAAAACGCCATCACCTCGTTTATCGGTCCTTCGGGCTGTGGTAAATCGACGTTTTTGCGCTGCATCAACCGTATGAACGACCTTATCGAGGGTACTCGCGTCGAGGGCACCATGACGCTTGACGGCAACGATATCTATGCCGAGGGCGTCGACCCGGTCGACCTTCGTCGCCGCGTGGGCATGATTTTTCAGCAGCCCAACCCGTTTCCCAAATCCATCTACGAGAATGTCGCTTTTGGCCCTCGTCTGCAGGGCGTGACTAGCAAAAGCGACCTCGACGACATCGTGGAAGAATCGCTCAAGCGCGCCAACCTCTGGAAAGAGGTATCCAATCAGCTCAACAAGGATGGTTTGGCGCTCTCGGGCGGTCAACAGCAGCGTCTGTGCATCGCGCGTGTGCTTGCGGTGCAGCCCGATGTCCTTCTGATGGACGAGCCCTGCTCCGCCATCGACCCCACGTCCGTATCTAAGGTCGAGGATCTGATGGCCGAGCTGGCGCCCGAGATGACGATCATCATCGTCACGCATTCTATGCAGCAGGCCGCTCGCATTAGCGACTACACCGCATTTTTCTTGCAGGAAGTTGCCGGTGAGCCCGCCACGCTCATCGAGTATGGTCAAACCGACGCGATCTTCACCAGCCCGGTGGATTCGCGGACGGAAGACTATATCACCGGCCGCTTTGGCTGATCGGTGCGACTAGTCCCAAGCCGATCGGACCTGGTCCGGTGCGTATTCACTGTGCGGGCGGCATGACCGCACCCAACTGATTGGAGTGAACCATGCGCAAACTGTTTTCCCGTCAGCTCATCGAGGCCCGTCACGAGATGTTGAGCATCTACGAGGCCGTCGATCTTGCCCTTCACGACGCCGTGAAGGCCTATGTGACCGACGACCGCAAGCTCGCCACTAAGACCAAGAAGCGCACGCTTTCGATTGATGCTCGCTGCGCCAACTTGGAGGCCGTGTGCTACAACCTGATCGCTACGCAGTCGCCGGTCGCCTCCGACTTCCGTTTGCTGCAGACGATTATCTACGTCGACTTTAACCTGCAGCGCATGACCGATAAGGTTCGCCAGATCTGCCGCGCCACGCGTCACATGGTCAAGGCCGACATCTCGCTGCCTCAGGAGCTCGTCGGCACGGTTGAGGCCGAGGCCGAGGCCGTGTACCAGGTGCTGGGCTCGTCGCTGTCCGCGCTCGTCACCAACGACATGTCCATCATCTGCAACCTGGCCGTCGAGGACGAGCCGGTACATGCGGCGTACGAGAAGTTCTTCCGTACCTTTAACCGCATGGACACCGGCGATTTTATGGACGACGACAGCAACTATGACGACCTGCGCCGTGCCATCATGGTTTCGCGCTACCTCGATCGCATTGCCTCGATTTCCATCGATGCCGCCTGCCGTCTGACCTTCCTTTTGACCGGACAGCGTATGACTGCCGGCGATATCGCCCGTACGGATGAGGACGAGCTCGAGAGCATGCGCGTGCCTTCGGGCGAGGGCGTCATTATGAGGCCCGCCGTGGATGCACGCTTTGTTGCCAAGGTGCCCGCTAACGAGGTGAGCGAGGGTCTTCGCTACCTGTTGGATCATCTTGAGGACGAGGATGATGCCGAGGACGACGAGGACTAGGGCAGTCCCGTTCGTTGAGAGATTGTAAATACCTAAGGGTGCGCGGCCTTGCGGATGCGGGGCCGCGCTCTTGCGTTAGCATGGGACTACTTGTTGTGCTGTTAGCGGAGGCGATTGGCAATGGATAACTATTTGAATGTAATGCGCGCTCGCCGCGAGCAGATACTCGAGCGTTTCTATGCCGCGCTCGATCGCGCTGGGAGGTCCCGCGATGCCGCGCGTCTGATTGCCGTGTCCAAGACCGTCGGCGTCGATGAGACCATCACGGCCATCCAGGTGGGGTATCGCCATTTTGCCGAGAACCGCCCTCAAGAGCTCGTCCGCAAACTCGCAGGTTTGGCGGAGCATCCGGAGCTGCCCGAGGTACGCTTTGATATGATCGGCAACCTTCAGACCAACAAGATTAACGCGGTGTTGGGTTCGGCCGAGCTGATTCATTCGGTTGGTTCGCTTCATTTGGCGCAGGCGATCTCGAGCCGTGCCGTTCGCAAGATCGAAGCGGGCGAGCTTTCTGCTCCCCAACAGGTGCTGATCGAGGTCAACGTGAGCGGCGAGGAGTCCAAGGGCGGCTTTTCGCCCGATGAGATTCGTGGAGTTGCCGGCGAGCTTGCGGAACTTGAGGGAATTTGTGTGCAGGGCCTTATGACCATGGCCCCTCGCGGGAACAAGGATGTGGCACGTCGCACCTTTGCCGGGCTGCGAGAGCTGAGGGATGAGCTGGAGGCGGCGCATCCCGATCTGAGGCTGCCCGAGCTTTCTTGCGGCATGAGCGAGGACTTTGAGCCCGCCCTTGAGGAGGGCTCTACGCTCGTTCGCCTGGGCAGGGTAGTATTTAGCCCGGAGTTTGCAGTAAAATAGGGCTCTGAAGTGCGCACTGGTTTACAGAGCGCCTGCACTAAACCGTGAGAGGACACAACCATGGGCTTCCTTGACGAGATTAAAAATAAGATGCACCTGGGCGGCCAGCAAGGTTACGACCAGGGCTATGACCAGGATGACGACTACGGCTACGATGACGGCTACGATGATGGCTATCAGAACAACGGCTACAGCGGCGCCTCGGGCGAGGGCTTCTATACCCAGGACGAGCCGAGTAGCGGCCTGCTGGGCCAGACACGCCGCGGTGAGGCCGAGTCGGTCGCCGTGTATACGCGCTCCGGCCAGCTGGTCGGCGATGACTCGCGTCATGCAACGACATACAATCCGCCGTCGCGTTCTCAGGATAGTGCCGCAGGCGGCTATCGCCCCGGCGCTTACGACACGCCGTCGAGCTATGCCGAGAGCGCCCGTGCTCGTGCCGCGGCACCTGCGCCCGCTTCTGCGCCGAGCGACGCCTCGGCCTATGCAAACAACATCATTAACGCCACGCCGCAGCTGCCGGCCTATGTCCTGCGCCCCGAGAGCTACGACGATGTCGAGACCGTTGTCCGCCGCGTGCGCACCAAGCAGCCCGTTGCGCTGATTTTTGTTGGCGTTCGCACCGAGGTCGCCAAACGCGTCTTGGACTTTAGCTATGGCTTTGCCTGCGGTCTGGGCGCTACGGTCAAAGAGGTGGGCGATCGCGTGTTTATGGTGCTGCCCGCCGGCTGCGAGGTCAAGGATTCGGACCTCAAGAAGCTGCGCGCCGACGGCTACCTTAAGTAAACCCAAGACGAGGAGATTCTCATCAACATCTACACCATTGTCCAGCTGGTCAACACGCTGTTCAACTTCTACTCCACACTTATTGTGGTCTATTGCTTTATGACGTGGATTCCCATGAAGCAGGGCGGCCTGCTGCAGGATATCGCCGCGGTGCTCGATAGCGTCTGCGGTCCGTGGCTCAACCTGTTTCGTCGGTTTATTCCGCCGATGGGCGGCGTTGATTTTTCGCCGGTCGTTGCGATTATTGCGTTGCAGTTGGTGCAGAGGCTGATTCTGCAGCTTCTTATAGGTATACTCGTATAGTACTGGCTCAGTAACTTACGTCGGGCGCCCGGCGCCAAGGCGATGATAAAGGAGAACTTGTTATGGCTATTACCCCTGCTGACATCCAGGCTCAGACTTTCTCTGAGGCCAAGCGCGGCTATGATCCCGCCGAGGTCGACGTCTTTTTGGAGACGCTGTCCTCCGAGGTTGACGCTATGCTTGCCAAGATTGTCGATCTTAAGGGTCGTCTGACTGCCACCGAGCAGCAGCTTGCCGACACGCAGGCCCAGCTTGCCCAGGCTCAGGACGCTGCCGCTCAGGCCGTTCCCGCCGCTCCTGTGGCCGCTCCCGCACCCGACTTCTCCGCTCAGGAGCGCCAGATCTCCGCTGCGCTGATTGCTGCCCAGCAGACCGCCGAGGGCATCGTCAACGATGCCAACGAGAACGCTGAGCGCATCCGCAACGAAGCCGACGCCAAGGCCCGCGAGGTCATCCGTCAGGCCCTGACCGAGAAGCAGGCCGAGCTCGAGGAGATCGACCGTCTGAAGGCTTCCCGTGAGGAGTTCAAAGCCGAGTACCTCAAGCTCATCCAGCACTTCATGGACGATGCGCAGAATTCCTTCCCGTCCGACCTTATGGCCTCCACGCCGGTCGGTTCTGCGGCTTCTCCTGCAGTGACCGTTCCCGCCGCCGAGCCGCTGCCTGTCGCTGATCCGGTTGTTCCCGTGGCTGACCCCTTCGCCCCGATCGACAACTTTGCCGCCGACGACCTGGACTAGCATCAGAGCTACAATCTAGTGTCCTTAAGAGGAGCTCGCACCTGCGGGCTCCTTTTTTGTGGCTGTATACGGGTTGGGAAACAAAACGCCGAGCTCTGCATGCGATAGGACAGAACTCGGCGAAGGGCGCGTGGTAAAAGGTAGATTTTAAGGTATGTCTAAAAACTACTTGAGGAGGAAGTTGGAGAGGGGAATGGTGCGGGCCTCGCGATGCTCGGGATCGGCGATGTGGTCGGCAGGATAGCCGCAGACGAGCATGTGATAGGGATAGACGCCCTCGGGCAGGTTGAACCGCTCTCGGGCTAGCTCGGGCTTAAAATGGCATACCCAGCACGTTCCCAGACCTTGCTCCTCGGCCTCCATCATCATCTGATCGCAAACAATCGAGGTGTCGATAGCGCTGGAGTTCATCTGGTCATAGGGGCGAACCCAAGCGTCGCCGGTAACGCTGCAAATAAGGAAGACAAGCGGAGCCCCAAAGATGGACCCATCACGAGCAAACCGAGGCTGACAAGCAGCAGCCTTCTCCA
>ENA-OQDC01000670-OQDC01000670.1-human-gut-metagenome-genome-assembly--contig:-NODE-670-length-22550-cov-4.509343_pt1 | contig 22550 bp, 16 predicted proteins | sample MGYA00242770_ERZ504601 | MGnify/ENA primary metagenome ERZ504601 (study PRJEB26092, sample SAMD00036305) | human gut metagenome | host: Homo sapiens | study: EMG produced TPA metagenomics assembly of...
ATCATGGTTGATTGGCTGGCTTTGGTTCACTGCAGCACGTTCCGCCAGAGCATCGGCGCGCTTCTGTGCCCAGCCCATCAGATCCCAATTCACATCAAGCTCATCAACAGGGGAGCCGTCAGCAGTGTTTTCCGCAACTTGCCCGGATTACATGTTGGCGCCGTTATCGCGTTTTGCGCCCTGATAATTTGTTGCGTGCTCAAGGCAGTTCGCTTGGTCTGGCGAAGCTTGTTGAGTTCCGCTCATATATTTCAGAGAAGCGACAATATTGCTGTTCTGCGTTGCGCTGTCGGCAACGGCGATATGATTCGTGGTCATGCCCACTGCGATGCACATGGCCAATGTGCAGAATACGGACCATATCTTCTTTGATGTTGCCAATAGACTTGACGACATAGACGTCTCTCCCCGGTAATTCTTCTCATCTTGGTGCGGGAATGTTCCCGCAAGTGGCTTTAATTGTATCGCCGCACACATAAAAAATGGGGGTAAGCAGTAATCGCTTTCCCCCCCCATTGAAGGCCTACTCAGCAATAATCAATCGCAGGAGCTCACGCCGAGCTTGTCGATTCGCATAGCGGAGTCATTGAGAAGACCGGCGAAATTCACCGTTCCTGGATTGCGCACTGAGAAGTAGCATGAATTCTCATCGTTGGTGAACGCGAGTTGCTCGAAATTCTTCAGATTGCTGGTATCAGGAATAATGCGCATGGTGGCGATGATTTTGAAGTCACCGTCATTGAAGAGATGCAAAGGCAATGCGAAATGCACCTTGTTATGGCCTGTCTTGTTAACCTTGAATGAGACGCCACAATCATACGGAACGCCGCCGCGCTTGACGTCCAATACCGACATGGGGATGTAGAACTCGATGTCCTTGCTGTCGCGCAGATCGTATTCGACGTCGAACTTGAACGTGTCGTGGCATGTGAGCATCTGTTCGGATACCGGCAGAATGTGGAACGTAGGAACGCGCTCGCTGAGGCCAAGTGGATATTCGCCTTCCTCTTCCTCGTTTTTTTCCTTTTCCGCGTTCCTGCGCTCCACCTTGAGGTTCTCCAAGGTATAGCGATCGGCAACATCGTTTTTATCGCCGCTTGCCACGATTTCGCCGTCCTTGATGAGGATGGCCTTATTACAGTACTTCTTCACAGCATCCATGGAATGAGTGACAAGAATGACCGTTTTAGTTGGGTCTTTCTTGATTTCAGCAAAGAAGTTGTCGCATTTGCGCTGGAACGCCTCGTCTCCAACAGCGAGCACTTCGTCAAGCACCAAAATGTCGCCTTGGGCTTTAATCGCTACGGAGAAAGCAAGACGCACCTGCATGCCGGAAGAATAGTTCTTAAGCTTTTGATCCATGAAGTCTTCAAGCTCAGCGAACTCTACGATGTCGTCATACATCGCATCGATTTCAGCACGAGTGAAGCCCAACAAAGCACCGTTCAGATACACGTTCTCGCGTCCGGTCAGCTCCGGGTTGAAGCCCACACCGAGTTCGATGAACGGGACCAGTTTGCCCTTGACGGTGACCGATCCGTGCTCAGGAGTATAAATCTGCGAAATGATTTTCAACAGCGTGGACTTGCCGGAGCCGTTACGCCCGACGATGCCGAAGAAATCGCCTTGATGCACCTCGAAATTGATATCGCGCAGTACGTGCTGTTCGGTATAGCCTTTAATGCCCTTCGTCCAGTTCAGGAACGCCATCTTCAGGCCGGTCGCCTGTTCGGTGGGCAACCGGAACATCTTAGCTACATGATCAACCTTGAGTACCACAGGGCGCTCGTCTACAGTTTCTTCCAGCGTTTTCTCAGCCATTGCAACCTCAGTCATGAGTCAGAGCACCTCCGCGAACTTGGAGCTGTACTTGCGGAATACGTGAATGCCCAGCCACAGAATAACTGCAGACAGCACGTACGGTAGCAGGCAAAGCAGCTTGTTGTTGACCATGGACCACACAGTCGGCACATATTCCGGGGAAAGCAGGTTATGGCGGATGTCCATGATTACCTGTGTGGAGGGGTTCAGCATCAGAATCTTTGCGGCCCAGGAGAACTCCGGATTATTCGCCACCATGGAAATCGGGTAGATGATAGGCGTTGCGTAGAACATGGCCTGCAATACGACTTCCCAGATATGCGTCACATCGCGGAAATATACGAACAGGGAAGCGAGCAGCAATGCCACGCCAAGACCGAGACAATACAGCTGCAGAATGCTGAATGGCACCAGCAATACGCGCCAGGTGTAGTGTGCGTGGGCGAAGAAGCCGAACAGAATGACCACCAGCAGGTTAATGCCGAGGGAAATCATGGATCCCATGGTGGTGGAAGCGACGATGATGTAGTTCGGGAAGTGCACCTTACGCAACAAATCGCCGCGGCCAACGATGGATTGCATGCCCATGCTCGTGGATTCGGAGAAGAAGCTCCACAGGCAGGTGCCGCACAGCAATGAAATCGGGAAAGTCGGGGTGCCATCGGAGAATTTCAGGAACTTCACGAACACCACGTACATCACGGCGAACAGCATCAACGGTTTCAATACGGACCACACCATACCTAGGAACGAACCTTGGTAGCGCAGCTGGAAATCGGTCTTCACCAGTTCCTTGAACACCACCATCGCGTAGTGATACCTCTTCTTGAGGCTCTCAAAAAAGTCTTTCACAAGCATTCCATCCTACTAGTGCGAAGCGTTTGGACGCAAAATCATGTGGCAGTGCGGTTGATGCGCTCTCCTTCGACAGTACTCTCATATATTCTATTGAGGAAAGGACGTTTGTCTTAGTAAGGCGGAATATCTCACATGGTTCTCACAGCGGAACAGCACCATTCGAACATCCGAATCTTCGTGTCGGCACATAAGCAGGCCACGTTTCCCAAGGGGGAGAGCATTCTTCCGATGCAGGTAGGCGCCGCTCACGCCACGACCCGTTTCCCGAACACCTTGCATGACGATGAAGGCGAGAACATCTCTGCCGAAAATCCGCGGTATTGCGAGCTGACCGCGCAATACTGGGCTTGGAAGAACGAAGATGCCGATTATTACGGTTTCTGCCACTATCGTAGATATTTCGATTTCACGGATACCCCACATAAGGAAAACGATTACGGCGAAATCATTGACTCATATATTGACAGTCGCACGATTGCCGAATATGGCATCAACGACAAGGCGATCGCACATGCAGTGGACGGATGGGACATCATCACCACACCATTGAACGATGTTCGTCGTATCGGCGGATTTTCAAACCTTAAACAGCATTGGGACGCCGACGAACATCTGCGGCTGAATGACTTACGCCATATGTACGACATTCTGTGCGAGCGGCATCCCGATTACAAGATGGATGCCGATGCCGTACTCAACGGCCGCACCGCAGCATTCTGCAATATGTTCATCATGAGGAAAGAAATCTTCTTCGAATACAACGAGTGGCTATTCCCATTGCTGGACGAATTCGCAATGACCACCGACTTCAGCAAGATGGACATGCAGACCACGCGCACCGTCGGCCATCTCTCCGAACGGCTTTTGAACATCTTTATCGCACACAAGCAGCGCACCGGCGCAGACTGGAAAATCAAACGACTGCAATGCGTGCATTTTCTACATCCAGAGCCGAACGCGATACTGGAACCGGTAGGGCAGGAGCGTGGACGTGTGGTGCCGGTGGTGTTCGCCGCGGACAACAATTACGTCCCGATGCTCACCACCACCATCTATTCGATGCTGAAGAACGCTTCCACGAATCGTATGTATGACGTGATCGTACTAGAACGAAACATAACCGACGAGAACAAGCGCTACATGCGGCAGTTCTTTGCAAGGTTCTCAAATGCCCTGATTCGTTTCTTCGACGTGAACCGCTATCTCGCCGGATTCAATCTCACTACCAGCAATGCGCACATCAGCATTGAAACATATTATCGTTTCATCATTCAAGAAGCATTGCCATTCTACTCGAAGCTGCTGTATCTGGATTGTGACCTGGTGGTCAATGGCGATATCACCGAACTATTCGATACCAAACTCGGAAGCAACGCTATCGCTGCAGTACCAGATATTGATTTCATTGGAAATCTCAACATGAAGAACGGTGAGCGTGCTGAATACGTTCATAAGCAGTTGCACATGCGTGACGCATATGGCTACTTCCAAGCCGGTGTATTGGTAATGAATCTCGACCGCATGCGCAAGATTCACACAGTGCACGAATGGTTAGAAATCGCTTCCAGACCGGGATACATATACAATGATCAAGACATTCTTAACGTAGAGTGTGAAGGTCTTGTCACATATTTGGATTATTCGTGGAACGTGATGCACAATTGTGCAGGCCGCATTGCTGGAGTGTTCGATTTCGCACCTGCCTCCATGTACAAGGCGTATATGCAATCACGTAATATGCCAAAAATTGTACACTACGCGGGCTTTGATAACCATGGGAAAATCCATGGTGCGATTTCGCACCGCTGTACTGGAGCTATGCGTGTGAAACGCCATTCGCGGCACAAATGGTTGCCACAATGAGCGGCGTGGAACGCCCTGCCCCACCAGAACACCACGAACGCGCAATTGCCGAAGACAGCCCTATGCGCAAGTATGCGGACGTGCTGGCTCCGGTCGGCTCCAAACAACGAGAACTGCTGAAAGTGATAGCGCGCAAGGCGCAGGGCAAACGGTGAGACAGACAGACAGATAAGTCACCGGTTGTTGACGGAGGCTTCGTGTCCTCGTCAACAACCGACCATGGTTTCACAGGGAAGAATTAGTCCCTGCGAAACAGATCGCGGGTGTAGACCTTGTCGCTCACGTCCAGCAAATCGTCATTCCAACGGTTGGCTACGATGGCAGACGAGCGGGTCTTGAAATCAGCGAGATCATGGGTAACCTCACTGCCATGGAAATTAGATTCGCGCAATGTGGGCTCGTAGATGAGTACAGGGATGCCGTTCGCTTTGAACTGCTTCATAACGTCTTGGATGGCGGACTGACGGAAATTATCGGAACCGGACTTCATGGTCAATCGGTAGATACCGATGATAGGGTTCTGAACATTCCTGACAAGTTCCATCACCTCAGAGGCTACGAATTCCTTGCGGGTACGATTTGCGTCTACAATGGCCTCGATGAGGTTCTGCGGAACCTGACTGTAATTGGCTAACAGCTGTTTGGTATCCTTCGGTAGGCAGTATCCGCCATAGCCGAAGCTGGGGTTATTATAGCCGTCACCGATGCGGGGATCGAGGCAAACACCATCGATGATTGCACGCGTGTTGAGTCCACGGCTTTCCGCATAAGTATCCAGTTCATTGAAATACGCCACACGTAACGCTAGATATGTGTTGGCAAATAGTTTGATGGCCTCAGCCTCGGTGACGCCCACCACCAATGTGGGAATTCCGGTGCTGCCATCATGATTAACGCGAGACGTCTCAGCGGAATCAGCGCCTTCAACGAGCAGGGACGCGAATCGACGTGCCGCTTCGACAGACTCAGTATCATTCTGCGGGGCGCCGACGACGATGCGGCTTGGATGCAGATTGTCGTATAACGCGTGTCCTTCACGTAAAAATTCGGGGGAAAAGAGAATACGATCATCCGGAAGGTTCTTACGTAACTGTTGCGTATATCCAACCGGTATGGTGGATTTGATGACAATCCAAGCATTCGGCGCATATCGTCTGACCGATGTAATCGCCGCTTCGACACTGGACGTATCGAAGTAATTTTTCTTTTCGTCATAGTTTGTCGGCGTGGCGATCACCGCGAAATCAGCATCTCTATATGCCTCCTGCGGATCTAGCGTGGCATGAAAGTCAAGTATTCTTTCGCCAAGAGTGCTTTTTTCCAAGAAATCAGTAATTACAGAATCGACAATAGGACTTTTCCCATTGTTTAACTGCTCGACTTTCTCGGGAATGATGTCGAGTGCATGAACTTCATTGTGCTGAGCGAGCAGCAAAGCGACAGACAATCCAACGTAGCCAGTCCCTGCAACCGCAATCTTCATAGTGTCAGCCTTTCCTTACGCAATCCTAAGATATTGTAGACGCAGGTCACTGCAACGAATCAACGTAGCCAGCATCTTCCAAATCGCACATGCCGACGTTCATCCTGTACGGGCGAACCGGTAACCAATGCACATTTCTTGATGGGTCTTGCAGAACGACGAGCGAATACGGCTAAGGAGCATCCCGAAAACGTAATTATCGCGTCATTCGTGAAAATCAAAACACGTCAGCTTCCAAGGACAGAAGAGGCACGAAAAGCTCGCACGGACGCAAGATGGCGTCCGCACCCGGACCCGAACCCCCAGCCGTTGGCATGCGACGGTATGCTGGAATGATGAACAGCATGGCGTGCGGCGGCGTATTCGAGCCGCGTAATATCCTGGTGACCGGCGGATGCGGCTTCACTGGCGCGAACTTCGTGCGATACGTGGCGCGGAACCATCCGCACGTGCACATCACCGTGCTCGACAAGCTGACGTACGCCGGCAATCCGGAGAACATCGCCGGCCTGCCACCGTCGCAGGTCGATCTTGTCGTAGGGGACATCTGCGACGTCGCGCTGTTGGAGCGTATCGTGCCCGGTCACGACGCCATCATCCACTTCGCCGAGGAATCGCACAAAGATAATTCCATCGCCAATTCGGAACCGTTCATCCGCACGAACGTGGAAGGCACGATGCGGCTGTTGGAGGCCGCCCGGAAACACGACGTGCGCTTCCACCACATCAGCACCGGCGAGAACGTGCGGGACAGGCCCGGGCACGACAGGCGATACGCGATCGACGCATCCAAACTGCGCGCCGAACTGGGCTGGTCGCCGATGCACACCGACTTCGCCGGCGGACTGCGCAACGTCATCGATTGGTATGCGGAACACCGCGATTGGTGGGTGCCGGCCAAGGAGGCCACCGAGGCCCGCTACCGCGCGCAAGGGCAGTGAAACGACGGCTGCTACAGGCGGCCCTTCCGCGGCAGAGCGACGTTGCGCAGCAGACGCTGCACGGGCTTAAGCACCACGGTATCGGCAATCACCGCAAATAGCAGCGCCGCCAGCAACGTAGCGCCAAACATCAGCACACTGATACCCGCATACGACCATCCGTCCGTAGGCACGGGGAATCCTCGGGCCAATCAGCACCTTGGACAGTGGCGAGTGCACCAAATAAATCGTGTAGGAATATCCAGCCAGCCAGATAATCGCCTTACGCACCCGCGCCGACGTAATGTGCACGTCGTACCGGAAGAACAGGAACGTCGCCATTACCACCATCGCGAACGCAACCGTGACCGTGCGGCCAACCTGCATCTGCTGGCCGGCGAACAGATATGGCGTGGCGACTGTCCAGGCCAGGGCGAATGGTGCCAACGCATACACGCCGCGCCGTATACGCGCGGACGGCGGATAGTATTCCAACACGAATCCCAACAGGTAGTAGATCAGCAGTCCACGCCAAGGGAATGACTGCAGGAACGTCAACGGATATCCGACAAGATCGCATATATGCTCGGCAGCGGCCACGGCGGCGGCCAGCCCGACCAGCAACCAGGCTCCCGATCGGCCTATCGTACGCATCATCGCGGCCAGGAACGGCGTTGCCAGCACAAACCCGGCAAGCATGAACACGAACCAATAGACGGAATCGTCATACCCGGAGAACAGATCGAACAACGTTCCAGACACAGCGCCGCCAACCGAACGATGATCAATCACCAGGTAGGCAACGAATCCCATGCCACCCGCATACAGCAGATACGGCACAATCAGCGAGACAAAGCGTTTGTAGTAGTAGCGCGCGTACGGCGCGAGGCTACCGGGATCGGCTTGGCCCGCACCGCCGCCTGCCCGGGCATCAGAGCCAGAGCCCGGCAGACGGCCCGCTGAGTGGGTGCTCACCGGCCGGTCGGCATCGAATGTCAGGTTGAACCGGCCCGATACCATAATGAACAGCGGATTGCAGACCATGAACAGCGCGAACAGCACGGATCGCGTCACTTCCGCGCTGCCGGCGAGGGTCATCTTGACGGGCATGTAGTTGTTGATCACGTGGACGCCGATGACCAGACACATCGCCACCACGCGCAGCAGATCGTAGTTCACGTCGCGCGGCTTGCCGGCGACGCCGGAAACGGAATCGGGCATGGTCATCACATGGATCCCGCCAGGGACTTCAGATCGACCGGGCAGCTGATCTGGCTCTTCAACTTGTCCAAGGCGTCCAGGCCGGCCGAGGGATCGGAGGACGCGTCCTTATGCGCGTCGTTCTTGCCGCCGTCCGCGCCGCCGTTCGCACCATCGGCGTCGTTCGCACCATCGGCGCCGTTCGTATCCGCCGTGCACTCATCGGTCACATTACCGTTGGAGCCCGTCTCGACGCCATCCGCATTCACCACCGGCGTGGTTACCACGTTCAGTGGATGTGTGGCATCGCTGCTGACCCGAACGGTATAAGCAATCGTCAATTCTTTTCCGGGCTCGATCCACTGCTGGTTGAACATAATGTACTGACGGTCATACAGGCTCGCGGTGTTGGTACCCCATGAATCTATATCAGCCTGCACAGCGGTGATCTCGCCACCGTACGGAGCGGTAAGCACCACGCGGTACAACATGCCGCCGAGCACTGGATTCTCCGAGCCGCCATTAACGAAATCAGGCAACGATTCGGCCTTAGCCTTAGTCAGCGTGTTCTTCATGGTGAAGGTGACCGTGTATTCGTCACCGAGCTGATCTTCCGTAAACTGACCCAGATGCGTGTTACGCACGGCTGTCGTGATGCGCTTATCCAGCACGCCAGAATACAGGGCGTTCTGGCTGGCTGAGGCGTCGCCGCAGGTTTTTGTGACCGTGGTGGAGGTCTTCAGATACCAATCCTGCTTGCCTTGCTGCAGCTCCGAAAGATAGATGCCGGCTTCGGGCACCTGACTGTCAGCAGACAACTCGCCACTGGCCTTATCGTCGATAAGTCCGGTGGCAATCAGCGCCTCCTGCTCATCCGGATCAGCCATCCATAGCTTGAAATGACCGCTAGCGCTGGTATCTCTAATTGCCTTCAACAGCGGGGATGCGGTAGAGGCATTCGCGTTGCCAAGCACATGGTTCATAATTGCTTGAGCCGCTTCGGAAACGAAGTTGTTCTGCTGCTCGAAGTCCGGGTAATCCGTGTACAGGTCTGAAGCGAAGAACGGCACCGTGGTGGTGCTATCCAGCACTCGGCCGTCCGAAAGCTTGACCTCGCCTGTGGCTCCCAGCAATGCCTGGAGAAATACGGGATCGAGTGACAATACACCCGCTACGTTCTCGTCTTCGTTGCCTTTCTGATACAGCCACATGTATTTGTTCATCTGTGCCACACGCTGGAATTCGGGGTCGATGGTCGTGGTGGCCGGGTACTGGTCAAAAGTGCCACCAAATACCTGGCGCTCCTTCAGCACCGTATCATCCATTGGCTCCTCAGGAATGTCCCAACCAGAAGTGGTGGCGAAATCACCGATGGTAATCGTGCCCTTATCTGCCGTGATTGCGGCGATGGTGCCTACCATGCCGCCCGCCGAACGTAGCTCGGCCGGGTTCTGCACCATCACCAAATACGTGCGCTTGCCGTCCTCGCCAAGCAGTTGCGGTAGCAAGTTAATGAGGCCATCGTATTCGCCGAGCATCGAATCCACGGTCTTGAGCGCAGCCTTTTCGGTTTCGAGCACGGTGGCCACCTTGGCGACGCTCGGAGTCGGCACCTTGTTGAGCTTGGTGAGCTGCTGCGAGATATCCTTATGCGCCTGCTTGACGATATCCGGCATATCCATCAGGGCGCTGACGTCCACCGAGCCATTCTTCAGGGAGAAGCCCTGCAATCGTTTGGACAGGTTCAGCAGATCAGTGAACGGACCGTTGACCAGCGTATCCACGGAAGCCAGCATTTCGCGGGCGGCGGTGATGTCGCTTCCGAATCGCGAATGGTCGCGGAAGAAGTCCCACTGTGGGCCGTTCAGCTCCGCATTGAGATCATTGGTGGCATTGACCAGCTCTTGGGAGATGTCCGACAGACTCTTATCGCTGCCACAGCCAAGTGCCGAATTGGCCAGACTTTCGGCGGATGTCAGCACACGCTGCGCATCCGCGGCCATTCTCGAGACGGATGCCGCGTAGAGCGTGCCCACACAGGTGACGCTGGCCAGCAACGTCAGCAGCAGTACAACCACCACTCGCGCCCATATCGGTGTACGGCTGACCAGCGAACGGCCGTTGCCACCCACGTGCTGGGGAGTCTTCAGGTTTACGGGACCCGTCTGCTGATTTGCAGCGCTATTCGTAGATGCGGAGCGATTGGATTTCCCGTTACCGGCATGGCGGCTTCTCCTACGCCCCACAGCCTTATGGCTCGAATGCCCTGAAGTGAATCGCATACTTATCCTACCCGAAAATCTGCTCAGCTCATACTCTTATCCAGCGGCGCGAGGCCACGCTTCCGGATGCCGGACTCCGGGCAAATCCGGAATCGCAGACATGCCGGAGCACACGTGACGCCACGCATATCTCATGCCAGTGTACCGATGCCACCGAAATAGACCGAGGATTTATCCCATACTGGGTGCAAATCCCCGCATGACCACCACATCGCTGTCAGAATGTTCTCAGACTTCATTGAGGGGTATAACAGTATTGCGCAAGAAAACGGTCACTAAACGCAACAATAGTTAGAGCCGTATTGATTTGTTCGGCTTAGGAGAACGGGAGAGGTAATTACATGTTCGTCCTCAGCAACGCCTGGCGGGCCCTGACACGTTCTAAAGGACGTACGGCCCTGACCGCGTTCATCACCTTGGCGGTCACCTTCGGCACAGTCGCCGGACTGGCCATCATTCAAGAAGATACCAACGCACACACCACCGCGTACGATCAGCAGAAGGCCACGTTGGCCATTCGCCCGACTGCGGCTACGTGGAAGAAGGTCTCCGCTACGGACTCGGCTTCCACCAAGCATTACATGACGTGGACCTCATACACCGAATACGCCACGCTCGTCCAGTCGGCCACCAACTCGTTGAACTTCACGGTTACCGAAACCGTGCCGGCCCGCGTGAGCGGTGATTTGAAGGCCCTGGACGGCGGATCGCTGGGCTCGGCCTCCGATGACGAGACCGGCGGCCAGCTCATTTGGCGAGCCTTCTGGACCAAGGATTCCGCCAAGGCCAGCGACCTCGGCACCTTCGAAATCGTGGACGGCAAGGACCTGAGCTACAACAACCAGTCCTCCAACCCGAACACCACCGGCGCACTGGTCTCTGAAGCGTTTGCCTCCGCCAACAACCTGAAGGTGGGCGATACGCTCGAGGTGGCGGCCGCCTCGGACGCCAAGACCACGGCCAAACTCAAGGTGCGCGGCATCTACAAGTACACATCCGAATCCGCCGTCGCCAATCCGGTGACGGCCGCCCGCAACCGCGAGAACGCGATCTTCACCAACTATCAGACCTTCGCCAAGGCCGGACTCGACCCACAGTCCACCGACAAGACCGTCTCCGGCTGGGCAGTCCCGGATCTGGACGTGGTGTTCGACGCCGGTGATTCCGCTACATACAAGTCCTTGGTATCCACCCTCAAGAAGTCCAAGCTGCCCGCCAAGGGTTACGAGTTCTCTTCCCCCTCGCTGGAATCCTACAACGCTTCTCTGGAGCCGCTGGATACGCTATCCTCGCGCGCGAAGACCGGCACCATTGTGTTGGTTGCCGTGGGCGGCGTGCTGTTGCTCATCCTCGTGCTGTCGGGCGTGTGGGCGTCCAAGCGTGACGACGAGATCGGCATGGCACTGGTGTCCGGCGTCACTCGCGGGCGTTTGGGATGGCAGTTCATGCTGGAAGTGTTCATCGTCACCCTGCCCTTCTACGTGATTGGTCTGGTCGGAGGCGCGTTCGCCGCCAATCCGATCGGATCTGCCCTGGCATCCGGCCATGCCACCCCGGTGACATCGGGCCTGATTTGGACCATGGTCTGGTATGGACTGGGTTCAATCCTAATCCTGGCGATTCTTGCCGCCCTGCGCCTTGCGTTCTTCAGCGCGAACAAGCTGTTTGCCGCCGATGGCGACTGGGGCACCGTGAGCGAGACCAACAAGACGACCACCACAACCGACGATGCGGAGGCACAGGCATGAGCGACAGGAACAACGATCAGGAACTCGAGAAGACCACTGACGCAACGGCTGACGAAGTGACTTCTGAGACTGAGACGAACGACGCCATTGAATCCGTTCCAGCTGACTCCATGCAGTTCAGCGTGACCTTCGATGACGTTGATGACGAAGGCACTGTTGACGATGGTATTTACAGCGCACTGGCATCTGCCGAAACCGGAGAAACCGACGAGACCAGCGAGGCCGAAGCAGACGCCATCGCTTCGGCCAACGCATCCGCCGAAGTGACCGAGCGCAATGCCGCCCGCGTCAACGAAACGCTCCGACTGGCCAAAACCGATCACAAAGACGCATTGGCCGAGCATGCGGAGCCTCAGGGCAAAGCGTCCGAACCCACCATGACGCTGGCCTCGCGTATCGATCGCGTGTTGGTGGGCGGCGGTTCTGACGACATTCTGCTCAAGACCTACCCGACCTTCGCCCTGAACAAGGTGACGGTCGCCGGCCCCAAGGGCAAGGTCAACATCCTCGATGGCGCGAATTTCTTCTGCTATTCCGGACACGCATACGCGCTGCTGATCAGCGACGACCCCGATTCGGGTATCACCGCCGACGCCAAGCGTCGCGCGCTGATGGGCGTGATGAGCGGTTTGACCACGCCGGCGTCTGGCACGGTGATGAACAAGAGCGCCAACATTGTTGAGCTCGAGCCCGTGGAACTGCGCGGCCACCGTCTGGGCATCGTACCGCAGCTGCACGCCGTGCAGCCGAAGATCGACGCCGAACAAAACGTGCTGTACGCCATGAATGCGTCCAACCGCAACTTCCTGAAGCCCAAGCCGGTGATCGCCCGCGAACTGCTGGCCAAGGTCGGCTTCTCTGAGGCCACCAGCGGCGTGGCTGTCGGCACGTTGCCTTTGGTGCAGCAGCGTTTGGTGGCCATCGCCCGTGCAATCAGCACCGAGGCCGAGGTGCTGATCCTCGACGAGCCGACACGAGGGCTGAACGCGGATGACGAGGTGACCGTGTTCGCCGCGCTGGCCAAGCTGGCGCACACCGGTGACCCGAAGCACTGCGTTATCGTGCTCACTGCGTCGCGCGAGATCGCCGAAGCAGCCGACACACTCTTCGAAATCTGATGTTCAGACCATAGAACCCCTGTGATTCGTATTGCCGAATCACAGGGGTTTTTCAATGAATGCGGCTCATTGCCGCGCTAATCTGAGGATAAATCTGACCGTACGAGGCGAAACCTGATAATTATGACCGGATATATTCCCACACTGGAGCAGATCGACGAATTGCACCGCAAAATCGCGCCGTCCAAGGCGGCGTACGAGCTGGTGCACACGCATTGCGTGATTGTAGCGACCATCGGCTGCCAGATCGTGCGCCGGCAGAACGCGCTGTTCACGCGCCGCTGCACATTACCGAAGGACGCGGAGGTACCGCCCACCGCAGGCGTCACCGGCGGCCATGTGCCGCCGCGTCTGCTCGACGAGCATTTGGTACTCATCGGCGGACTGCTGCATGACATCGGCACCTACCGCGTGTTCAAGCATGACGGCTCTGACGGCGAACCGCTCAAATTCAGCAAGAAACGCTACATTCTGCACGGTCTTAAGGGCTACGAGTATCTGCTCGACGAGGGCGTGGACGAGTCCATCGCCCAGTTCTGCCGCAACCATACCGGCGTGGGACTTACGCGCGAGGATGTGGTGCGCCAGGAGCTGCCGTTGCCACCAGCCGACTATGTGCCGATGAATCTCGAGCAGGAAGTGGTGATGTACGCCGACAAGTTCCATAGCAAGTCAGTGCCGCCGAAGTTCCTGCAGGTCGAGGCGTATACGGCCCGAGCCGAGCGATTTGGCGGAGAGAACAAACAGCGATGGCTGGATCTGGTAGCCAAGTATGGCGTGCCGGATATTCCGGCGTTGGCGGAGAAGTATGGGATGCGGATGATTTGAGGCTCTAGGGGTCTCCCCCCAAGTCAGCCTGTCGGCTGACAGCCCCCTCGTCAGAGACGGCTTATGAAGCTATTTCAGATGGAACGGAGACGGTAGGTGCCGTTGCGGTTGGAGGCGATGATCATCTGGTCGTTCTCCAGCACGTTCCAGCCTTCCTGCTCATAGCCGGAAGAGGAGACCACCACACCAGCGGAGTCGCCGTTGTCGTCGCGCAGCTCACGGTAGCGCATCACACGGTAGTCGGCGGCCTGCTCGCAACGGCCGTACTCGTCGTAGATTTCCACGATGCGCGGGCTGGTCTTCTCACGACCGGCGGCGCACAGGGCGATGAGCTGGTCCTCGGACTGAATCATGCAGTTGTAGCTGGACTTCGGGTAGGCTTGGCGCAGTTCGCGCACGGCCTGGGCCACGGCCTCGTCGAGCGAGAAGCCGAAGCCGATGTATTCCAGAATCACCGCGAAGAAGATGGCGGAGTCGGAACGGCCGCCGGTGGAGAGGAGCACGCTGTGGTTCACCGGGTATGAGCGGTTGGTGACGATGTTGCGGCCATTGGCGTCCGAGATATCGCCGTTGTGGATGAAGCTCAGGCCGTTCGCATAGAACGGGTGCTGGTTCTCCATGATGAGCGGCAGATTGGAGCTTGCCAAGCGCAGGTGCCAGATGGCACCGCGAGACGGTTCGTCGGCCAGCGTCTCAAACGTGCTGTCATGACGGGCCGCGATGGTCGACTTGTAGATTCGGGTGCCGGTTTCCGGGGTGGGTGCGCCACCGTCGCGCACGTGCGGCGCTTCGGCGGGATCGGAAAGCTGGGCTACACCCCAGCCATCATTGTGGATTTCAGACAGTTCACGGAAATCCTCGACATTGTCTTGCCCCAACACGGCGTTGAGGCTCAGGTTGAAGCCTGCCGTCGCGTATCCCAGTAATCTGCACATGGTATTTCAACTTACCGAAACCGTGTGGCGACGTGCGGCGACTGTTATAGGCATTCTTTATAGAGCGCATCAGCGCCGCTGCAAACTGGTATGTTATCGCTTCTGTTTGGCGGAGCGCTGAGGCTTGGCGGCGGGTTTGCCGTTCTCGGCCTTGCCCTTATCGCCCTTATCGCCCTGCTCAGCGGGCGCATCGGCGGCAGCGGCCTCAGCGGTCTTCCGCGCCTCGGCCGATACGGCGGCATCGAGCTCCTGTACCAATCGCCCAAGCCCGGACGTGGTGTCCATCGGGTCAGGGACGGCGGCCGGGTCGGCCACTGCACGAGTCGGCGTGGGCGTCGGGATGGTCTTGGCCGTATCGGTGCGCTTCAGACGCGGTGGGCGGCGGGTGGAGACGAACAGCGGCTGCACCTCGACCAACGGGTTGTAAGGTGCCAGACCGAACCACTTAACCGGCGAGCCGGCCATGTGGCGGATTGCGTACTTGGCTTGCAACGACAGGGCACCGCGTGCAGAAACCTTGGATTCCGGCATCAGGGCCTTGTGAATCAGCACGTAACGGATGGTGCCGATGTCCGGATCGGCGTCGACCTTGGGGTAAATCGACTTCTGCTTAGGCAGTTCGCCGGTTTTGGACAGGTCGTGCATGATCTGGTGGATGTACGCCGGGATGGACTGCGAAACCTTGAATCCCAGACGGAAGCGCACGCGGTAGATGTAGTTCGTGCCGAAGTCCTCCACCGAGTATTCACGGGTGAACGGCTCGTCGGTGGTTTCCACGCTGACTGCCCACCAAGCACGGGCGCGCTTGGGGTGGTCGGCGAAGATGGAGAAGAAGATGTCCGTGTCGAGTCGCTTGGTTTCCGAGTCGGAGGTCAGGTACACGATGTTGTCCGCAAAATACGGGATGCGGAAATCACTGTGCAGCTTGTCGAGCGCGGGTAGGAAGTCGTTGGGCCGCATGTGACGGCGTTGCGCACGTTCGAGCTTGGTGCCCTCATTCCACGTGTACATGACGAACAGAATCGCGGCGGTCAGCAACATGGTGAACCAACCACCATGCAGGAATTTGGCCATAGACGCGATGAAGAACATGGCCTGAATCGCCAAGAACAGCACGGTGAACACGATGGCACCGACCCGCTTGCCGGAATGCCATAGGTGGACGCCGAGCAACACGGTGGTGGTGATCATCGTAATGGTCAACGCCAGTCCATATGCGGCAGAGATGTGTTCCGAATCCTTGAAGATGGCGAGTACGGCCAGCGTGGAGACGCACAGCACGCCGTTGACCACCGGAATGTACAGCTGGCCACGCGTGCGGGCCGGGTACCGCACCTGCAGATGAGGCATCCAATTGAGGCGGGTGGCTTCGGAGACCATGGTGAACGCGCCGGTAATCAGGGCCTGGGAAGCGATCACGCCGGCCGAAACAGACAGAATCACGGCCAGATAACGTACGTTCGGAGACATCATCTGGAAGAACGGGTTGAGTGACTCCGTCGCAGTGTATTGCGGGTTATCGCTATTGGCCAGCATCCACGCGCCTTGGCCGAAGTAGTTGAGCACCAGCGCAACCTTGATGAATGGCCAGGTGAAGTAGATGTTGCCGCGCCCCACGTGGCCCATGTCGGAGTACAGCGCCTCGGCACCGGTGGTCGAGAGGAACACGGTGCCCATAAGGGCGATGCCGGCAGCATTGTGCGGGCTGAACAGGAATTTGATGCCGTACACCGGGTTCAGGGCCTCAAACACAGACCAGTCGTTAGAGAGATTCGTGACGCCCACGATGGCGAGGAAGCCGAACCAGACCAGCACCATCGAGCCGAATACTTTGCCGATGCTTTCGGTGCCGCGCGACTGCACGGAGAAGAGAATCACGATGATCACGACGGTGATCATCAGGGTCAGGCTTGGGTTTTCGTCGAACAACCCTTCCAATGGCGGCAGGGTCTGCAAGCCTTCGACTGCGGAACTGATGGAAACCGCCGGGGTAAGTACCGAATCCGCGAGGAATGCCGCGCCGCCGAGCATGGCGGGAATCGCGAGCCATGCGCCGTACTTGCGAATCAACGAGTACAGTGCGAAGATGCCGCCTTCGCCATTGTTGTCGATGCGCATGGCGATGAGCACATATTTGACGGTAGTGATCAGCGTAATCGACCAGAAGACCAGCGACAGCATGCCGAGCACGGCCTCTCGGTCTACGCCGCCAAGCCCTCCCTGACCGGCAAGGAAGGTCTGCGCGGTGTACAAGGGCGAGGTGCCGATGTCGCCGTACACCACGCCGAGCGCCACGATTGCCATGCCCCAGGTGACCTTGTCTGGGCTGGATTGCAGGCGGGCCCACCATCGACCGAGGCCGCCTTTCGACCATGCGCTGGCGATTTTCTCGGCTTCTTTGGTTTCAGCTTCCCTCTGCTTGGCGAGTGCCTCGCGCTCCTCCTTGGTGAGAGTGCGGCGGGACACCTTGGGAGCGTTGGTAAAGGTGTCGGCCCTCAGCAGTGCTTCTTCTTCCTGTCGGGCCTTGGCTTTGGCGGCGCCAGACTGGGCTTTCTGGGCCTTTAAGGCTTTTTGGGCGCGTGCGGTCCTTTGGTTCGACTCAGCCATACGTTCAGTCCTCCATTGAGGTGGAGATCATCCCCCTCGCTTATGTCAAACACATCATGATAGACCTCGTTCACAATTCTGACAAATTTTACAAGTCAACACATCGTCTCTACACGCGCCGCGACGGCCGCACACCCGGCCCTCACAGTCCGTATACGGCGCGGGCGGTATCGCGGGTGCCGCGCGCCACATCCGCGATGGGCAAGTCGAGCGTATCGGCCATGGCCCGCAAGGTGTAGGGAATCATGTACGGCGCGTTGGTGCGGCCACGATACGGCATGGGCGTCAGATACGGCGCGTCGGTTTCGACCATCGCATGGTCCAGCCCCACAATCCGTAGCGATTCGCGGATACCGTCATTGCCTTTGTAGCTCACGGTGCCGGAGAAGCTCAGATACCAGCCATGTTCGCGCGCGATCTCGGCCATCTCACGGTCGCCGGAATACGAGTGGAATACGGTGCGTTCGGGCGCGCCGTCGGCCAGCAGGGTTTCGATGACCTCGCGATGGGAGTCGCGGTCGTGAATCTGCATGGGCAGGCCCAGTTCCTTGGCCAGGGCAATATGCGCGCGGAAAGCCTCGCGCTGCAGTTCCTTGGCACCTTCGCCGGTGCGGAAGAGGTCCATGCCGGTCTCGCCGATAGCCACCACTTGCTCGGGGTATGTGGTGGCGAGGCGATGTACTTCGGCGAGCGCGTCCTCGAAAGACGTGTCATGGTAAGGCTTGTATTTGAGGGGCAGACCATCCGGCCCCGGCACACCGCGATGCCCGTGGAGCACGGACTCATTGGGGTGTATTGCGAGCGCCGCGTGCACATTACCTGGATGATCGAGGGCCATCTGGAGGGCGGTCATCAGGTGCGGCAGCTCGCAACCGCAGTCGATAATACCCCCAATGCCGACAGATTGCGCCTGCGCCAGCAATTGGTCGACGTCGTACACCGGGACTTCGGGCTGTCCCTTCTCCTGCGCCTCATGGCTCATAGCGCGCGCGAAAGGGATTACGGAGGCCACGTGAGTGTGGTTGTCAATGGTCTGGGCGTCGTCCGGCAATGCTTCAGGTGCCGGGGCCCAGCTACGGTCGCGATGGTGATGCTTGCTCATGGTTTCTCAGTGTAGGCTACCGCCAGCAACGCTCGTAAGGCAGTCCGGTAAGACGTTCGACTACACGACGGGTATCGTCGGTCGCGTCCGCCTGAACTTGCCGTTTCTTGCCACGAGCGCAACATTCCCGGGAAAGTAACGCAACCGGCAAGCGAGACGGCCGCCATCCTGCCGCCTTTTCTGTCTCATCAGCCCATTTTCTGCCTCATTTTGATAAAATATGATGCAGAAAAGTTCGTATGATGCAGAAAATGAGGCAGTATGAGATCATTCGACTACATAGAATCAGGTAAGACGTTGCTCACCCCGCACACCACGAGTTTGCTTGCCGCTATTCACGAGGCAAAAGGGCGTCAAAGCATACAGACAACGATCAGACCGGATATATTGGGGACGCTGGTTGCCGTCGCGCGCATCCAAAGCACAGATGCCTCAAACCGCATCGAAGGTATTTCTACCAGCGATAGCAGGCTCAACGATCTCGTCTCGGAGAAAGTCACACCGCGCAATCGCAATGAAGAAGAAATTGCCGGTTACCGTGACGCGCTATCGGTTATTCACGAAAGCCACGACTATATTCCGATTACCCCGAACGTCATTCTTCAACTGCACCGCGACCTCTTCCGACACACACCACTGACCTTTGCGGGGCATTTCAAGGACAGTGACAACGTCATCATCGAACGAGATGCACACGGGACCAGCACCGTGCGATTCGCCCCGCCGTCCGCACTTGTCACACCGGAACTGATCGAACGCGCGTGTTCCGCCTACACGCAAGCAATCCGAGATGGACATACCGATCCATTGCTTGCCATCGCCATGTTCATTCTCGATTTCATCTGCATACATCCGTTCAATGACGGCAACGGCCGCATGAGTCGGCTACTCACGCTCCTGATGCTGTACCGCAATGGCTATATGGTCGGCAAATACATCAGTATCGAACACCTTATCGAGCAAAGTAAAAGCACTTATTATGAGGCGCTGGACGCAAGCACCCAAGGCTGGGACGACAACGCCAATGATTATGCGCCATTCACGAACTACCTGCTTGGCATCATACTGTCCGCGTGCAAGGAATTCGACGAACGCATCAATCTCACGGCAGGCGGCAGAGCGCAGGGAGCACCGCGAGTAGCCACCAAGGGAACGCGGATTGAAGCACTGCTTGATCAATCCCTAGTTCCACTCTCCAAGGCCGATATTCTCGCTCGCATGCCCGATACCAGCACCACCACCATTGAGCGCACGCTGAAATCACTGTTGGACTCCGGTACGATCATCAAAATCGGTGCCGGTCGCAGCACCCGCTATGTGAAACGCCGCTAAACGCATCCTTGTGCGCAACATCTCGTCACTCTTCCGGCGCTCCACTGGCCACGCGAATCATCGCGTACTGGGACTCGTAGAGGCGGTAGTACGCGCCCTTGGCGGCGAGCAGCTGCGCGTGCGAGCCGTGCTCGACGATCTGGCCGTGATCGATGTAGAAGATCTCGTCCGCGTTCTCGATCGTCGACAGGCGGTGCGCGATGATGAAGCTCGTGCGCCCCTTGAGCAGATGCTGCAGGCCGGCCTGCAGCGCCTCCTCGGTGCGCGTGTCGATGTTGCTTGTCGCCTCGTCCAGGATCAGGATACGCGGGTCGGCGAGCAGCACGCGCGCGAAGGCGATGAGCTGGCGCTGGCCGGCCGACAGGGTCGATCCGCGCTCCTCCACCACCGTGTCGTAGCCGTCGGGCAGTTCCATGATGAACTCGTGCGCGTGCACGGCCTTCGCCGCCGCCTCGATTTCCTCGTCGGTGGCGTCGAGCTTGCCGTAGCGGATGTTCTCGCGCACGTTGCCGGAGAAGATGAAGGTGTCCTGCAGCATCACGCCCATCTGCCGGCGCAGCGATGCGAGCGTCACGTCGCGCACGTCGTAGCCGTCGATCGTCACCGAGCCCTCGGACACGTCGTAGAAGCGCGACAGCAGGTTGATGATTGTCGTCTTGCCGGCGCCCGTCGGGCCGACCAGCGCGATCGTGCGCCCCGGTTCGACGTGGAAGTCCACGAGGTTGAGGATGTTGCGGCCGTCCTTCTCGTAGCGGAACACCACGTCGTTGAAGTCGACGCGCCCGCGGATCTGCGGCAGGTCCGCCGCGTCGGGCTTGTTGCGGATCTCCGGCGTGACGTCGAGCGTCTCGAAGATGCGCTCGAGGTACGCCGAGCAGGTGATGAGCTGGTTGTAGAAGTTGCCGATGTTGATCACCGGATTCCAGAAGTTGTTCGCGTAGCCGACGAACGCGATGAGCACGCCGGTGGTCACGTTCACGCCCCCGAAGCCCATCACGCCGACGAAGTAGATGAACGAGATGGTCATCACGGAGATGGTCTGCACGCCCGGCCACATGAGGAACTGGATGTGCACGGCGTGCATCCACGCGGAACGCACCTCGCCCTGCTGTTCCTGGAAGGTCCTGAACTGGGCCTGCTCCTGTGCGAAGGTCTGCGTGGTCTTCACGCCGGCGATCGACTCGTGGATGTAGGCGTTCAGGTTGCTCTGCTTGTTGGAGAGCTTCTGGAAGGCGCGCCGCTGGAAGATCTGCAGCACGCGCACCCAGATGATGAGCACCGGGAACAGGATCAGGCTCCACAGGGCCAGCTGCCAGTCGATCACGAACATCACGATCAGCGTGATCACGAAGGTGAACACGTCGGAGATCACGTTGATCAGACCGGAGCTCAGCGTGTCCGAAAGCGTGTTCACATAGTTGACCACGCGGATCAGGATCTTGCCGTGCGGGCGCGAATCGAAGTAGCTGAAGGGCAGCGTCTGGATATGCGTGAAGATATCGCGGCGCATGTCCTTGAGCATGAGCTGGCCGACGCGCGTGATCGCCACCGTGCGGTAGCGCAGCCCGAACTCGTACAGCACGATCAGCGCGGCGAGGATCACGGCGAGGATGCCGAGCTTGCCGAGGTCCTTGTTCGGGATCGCCTCGTCGATCATGATCTTGGTCAGGTACGGCACGGCGACGACGATGCAGCTCATCGAGATGACGACGACGAGAATGCGCGCCACCTGTGCCATATACGGTTTGAGATATTTGCCGACGCGCAGGATGTCCCGGAAGTTGATCTGCTCCTCGAGTTCCTCATCCTCGCGGTATGTATTGCGTTGTGCCATAAGTCCTCTTCTAAAAACCTTGTGCGACGCCGGACTGGAGTCCGAGCTGCTTGTGGTAGATGTCCCAGTAGCGGCCGTGTGCGGCCACGAGTTCGGCGTGGGTGCCGCGTTCGACGATACGTCCGTGCTCGAGCACCAGAATCAGGTCGGAATCCTTGACCGACGAGATGCGGTGGGCGATGGCGACGATGGTCTTGCCGCCGTCCATCTCCTTGAGGTGCTTCTGGATCTCCGCCTCGGTCTCCATATCGACGGCCGAGGTCGTATCGTCCATAATCAGGATCGACGGATTGTCCGCGAGCGCGCGGGCCAGCGACAGGCGCTGCTTCTGCCCGCCGGACAGGCCCACGCCGCGTTCGCCCACGACGGTGTCATAACCCTGTGGCATCGACCTGATGAAATTGTCCGCGCCGGCGATCTGGGCCATTTTCTGGATATATCGGTCGTCGCTATCACCGCTGGCACCAAAACCGATGTTGCCGCCGATGGTGTCGGAGAACAGGAAGGTATCCTGCGCCACGATGCACACCTGCGAGCGCAAGGTGGCCAGCGGCCAGTCGCGTGCGTCGATGCCGTCGATGAGCACATGGCCAACGGTCGGGTCGTAGAAGCGGGAGAT